>OBZA01000018.1_pt1 | contig 136633 bp, 116 predicted proteins | sample 1476871 | NCBI WGS metagenome assembly OBZA01 (sample SAMEA2580227, study PRJEB22360) | human gut metagenome | biome: human gut; feature: human-associated habitat; material: faeces | place: Denmark | collected 2008/2010
AAAAATGGAAAATGCGGCTCAATTTATTTGTCGGCGGGACTTATGTCCCAGCCACCATTTTTATTACCCGAGTTCTTCATATTTTTGCTCATGTGTAATCGGAAACTCTGTCGGTCTTTCTTGATCCATCAACGCCTCAGTTAACGACACTTTGAAGATTGATTGATTGTCATAAGGCTGCATATAATAGGCTAAATGATGCATATCCATGTACCCACGGTATTGCGTGTAGTCTTCGCTGCCATCTTGTTTGATCTTGACACCTTTCGGGATTTCAACTGAGTTAAGAATGTGGCTTAACTCATTAACCGTCTGTTCGGTTGAAACTTCATCGGAATACTCCCGCATGAATACCGTTCTAATAAATCTTGACACCGATGTATAGTCACCCGGCATCCCCAGTGCACCACTTCCTGGTCCAAACGAGGTAATTTCGTATCCGTTATATGAACGAGCCGGATGCGGTGAGGGTTTCAATTCCGTGTAATTACTTAAATTCTTTAAATGCCACTGGAAATCCGGACTATTGGTCATCACGCCAACGGGGTTTTTCATGTACTTCATGCCGTCATGATCACTTTCCAAGACATAACATTCCCCTGATTTGTCCGAGATAATCCAATGAAGTGGGGTACTTTTCCCCAGTAGTTTAACGGGCGCATCGATAATATTTAACTGGTCGAGCCGTGCTTTAAGTTCCACACAGTCGCTGGCATTCCCTAATAACCAGTTCAGTACTTCATGAGGCGCAATATTAACCTTGTTTGCCTGCAGCGCTGTTGCGTATGACGCTTCTCCACTAAAATATAATGCTGCGGCACTCAATCCCTTTTCGTTAACGCCATCAACTAATATGTAATTTCCTAAATTTCTGCCAGCACCAACAAATCCATATTGGGTATCGTACCCACTCCCACCCGCATCGCTATTAAAGTGTTGCCTTCTGGGAATCACAACCGGTCGACCATCAAGTTCAAACGCGAAATCCATTGTTCGCGCCAAAAAGTTATCGCCTGTTTTTGATAAAAACGTGACACTTGTACACAAATTGACCACTCCTTTTCTGATTCATTATAGTTAAACAATGGATGCTAAACAAATTAATTTAACATTTTCCAGTCTTATGCTTGTTATGATATGCAAAAGGGCAAGGCAACATATTCAAGTTTTTGCCTTACCCTTTTTCAGTTATTTCAACCAAGACTTTATCCGAACCGGAATCCCGTTTTTCAATGTTTGCATGACCTCCTGTTGGTCAGCCGCCGTCAATGCTTCAAAGCCAATCGCCGGATTATGGGTCAAATCGTCCTGGTACCCCTTTGCAAATTTTAACAACTGGTCAAATTGTCGATGAGGGTCCTCTCCCAGCCAACTGACTAATCGCCCGCTTGGTGTCAGGGTTGGATTGTCAATCATTTCTCTCAGCTTGAAGCAAAGGTGCTGCGCGTTAAACGGAATCACAATTTGTGAACTGAATTGCTCAAGAACCTCGATAAACGCCACTGCTTCGTCGTGATATTGACTAACTGTCAGTGGATCTTCCAACGCAACCTGATCATTCTTCTTTTCGGCTCGGTGAATATCGTCGTCAGCTGGATCCAACTTGAACGGTCGTTCGTTGATAAAGTAAGCAAACATCAACCGAATCAAGTCAACCGCATTTTCTGAAACTCCCAATGGTTCGAAAGGATCGAGGTCATAGATTCGCAATTCAATGTAGGCCACTCCCTTCGTTAACAAGTCCCGGACATCATCATTTCGTTTCATGCGAACCGTGCCGTAATACTCACGTTGGGCAATCAGTTGTTGATCGTCAACCGCCTTTAAAATGCCGTCAACGTATGCCTGAACACTTTGGTAACTGGAAATAAAGCCGTTGCCAAAGCCAAAGTGTGAGTTGCGCAATGATCGAACCGGCCGTTTGGGTGCCTGAGTTTCAGGGGAGAAATAGTTTTCAAATGCCACAGGCGTCGCACCAAATAAGTACGTCAACAACCAGCGGTAACGCATAAATCCAATTGCGGCTTGAAGGTATAAGGCATCCGTTGCTTCCTTGCCAGTTACTTTCAAATCCTTCAACGCTTTCTTGGTCAAGCCAACGTTCACGTGAACCCCGGTTTCAGCCGTCCGCTCAATTTTACGAATTTTCGCAACTTGCTGGCGATATTCGTAGCTTTCCTTGTCGGTCTGGGCAATCACAATATCGGAGTGATCCGCCTTTAACTTCGGCGGCATACTATAAGGCCAGAGGTATTCGTTGCCGGACAGTTCACTTCGGAGGGCTTGATGGTAAACGCCTAAGTATTTCAGCCCTTTAATGGTCGTCTTCGTTGGTGGTGTAATTAATTCCGATTGGGTTTCTAAAAAATCATTCTTGATAAAATGATGTTGCCGTTCGTTCAATAACCCATGTGGATAAGCTTTGTGGCTCAGCTCCCCCTTGCCGTTAATCCGGTGGGTTTCAACTTCTAGTCCAATTGTTGAATTAATAAAGTCGGATACTTGTTTTGCTTGTTTCATCATAATCACCATCCTAATCAAAAAACGCCCCGCAAGAAAGAATCTTGTAGGACGTTTCACCGTGTTACCACCTATTTTCGCAGCTCGGTCGCCCAAAACTGCCTTAGTGTGTATGAATACACCGCGCGATAATGAGCGCATCAATGCTTCCATAGCTCAAGAGCTACCTTCCCCACTTTCACCATTCTGAGGTCTCTTAAAAGTCGCTAGACGGGTACTCTTCTCTCTCATTGCCTTTACATATACTAACCATTTTTGTAATTATCCGGTTTGCCCATCGCCCCAAACAACCGTTGACGAAGCTCGTTAGCTGTCATGTCCGGTTGTTCCTCAAAGCCGGTAAATGGATTTGGATTTTCATGGGCACGGTTCTGATAACGATTGGCCATCGCCAACCCGTAAGACATCAACGAACCGTCAACTTCGTGATCACAAAGTGTCGCGGCTGGCGTCAAATTAGGGTTGTCCAGCCGGTCCTGCATGGTGTCGAGGACTTCTTGATATTCGGGTCCCCATTGAATTGTTGCGCCAAACATTTGCAGCTGATCGAGAAATGTTTGAGCTTCGTGGTGATAGATGGTCTGTTGAGTGGGGCTTTCCATGGCGACAACTTCATTCATGGCACGACCCTGCTCCAACTTCAAGTTGATTTTATCATCGCTCACCAAGGTGTCACTCATCATGAAATAACTCAGGAGGATTCTAAAGAACCGAATTGCGGACGTTCGAACACCAAGTGCTGTAGTTGGATCCAAATCGAGCATTCGTAACTCAATGTAATCAGTTCCGTTTTTGACCATGTTAGTCAAATCACCGTGAACGGATTTCAAACGAACACTGGAGTGGTACTCGGCTTCGCTAAACAAGTGGCCTTCCTTAATGTTACTTTCAATATTTTTGACGTAGTCTGCTACACTGCGATAATTATGCGTCACATCAGAAGTGAGGCCGTAGTTTGAAGAACGGATACTACGAACTTCGTGCTGCGGTTGGTCATCTTCCGGTTTGAAGAAATTCTTCTCAGCAATTGGACTATTGCCAAACAAATACGTGATCAACCAACGGTAATAATCAAATCCCTGAGCAATTTTGATATAAATGTAATTTACAAAGTCAGCGTATGACTCGTACTGGTCTGAAAGTGCTTCCCAAACGGTTCTGAGGACGTCGTCGTTGATGCTGACGTTTAAATGAACGCCGACTGGGATCCCCTGGGTATCGCTTCGAGTTTTGATCCATCTTTCGTAATAGGCCTTTTGATCGGGATCCACATCCGCAATCGGAATTGTTCGTTTATCCTGCGGCAACACTGGTGGCATACTCAATGGCCACAGCAGTTCGTTGGGCTCCAAAGCGTTGCGCAGCGTATCGTTAAGTGCCATCAGATAGTGCATCGCATCCAGTGACTTTCGCGCAGTGGGAGTAATAATTTCACTTTGAATCTGGTAGACATCAGTTTTAATGAAATGGTTCTTCCGTTGATTTCCCAAAGCCTTTGGATAAGGTTCTTTCGTTAGTCGTCCCGCGGAATCAATTCGGATGGTTTCAACTTCAATTCCCATATTAAAATCACTTGCGTTGGCGACAATTTCATTATTAAAAATAATCTGACCAATTTTATCGAACATGGGCAAGCCCCCTATGTATATATTTTATCATTAAATATTAATGATACCTTAACGCAATTCACTTCTTTTTACAAAGGGTTATTCTAAAACATTTGGCTTTGTAATATAATTGTTTCATGACGTATTGGAGGATATCACTGTGCATAACATGAAGATAAGAGGATTAATACTCGCAATTTTGGGCCCATTACTTTGGGGAATCTCAGGAACCGTCGCGCAATTTCTGTTTGACGACGTTCACGTAAGTTCTAACTGGTTGGTATCAGTCCGGATGCTGATTTCAGGAATATTGCTGGTGGCATTTGGAATGTTGGAAAATGATAAAGGGTCAGTGGCCGTCTGGCATGACCGCCGAGATTCACTGGAACTCATCTTCTTTAGTTTTATCGGCATGGCCGCATCACAGTATACATATTTCATGGCAATTGAAGCTGGAAACGCCGCAACGGCGACGATTCTGCAATTCTTATCACCCGCGATTATCATTATCTATCTAGCCCTCCGAACGCAAACTTTTCCGCGGCGGATTGATGTTTTTTCGGTCCTGATGGCGTTAACCGGTACGATTCTACTCGTTACCCACGGCCGACTGACAGCACTGAGCATGCCCTTGGGTGGCTTTTTATGGGGACTGGGTGCTGCTGTCAGTGCCACATTATATACCCTGTTGCCAAGAAAGTTGCTGAAAAAGTATGGGGCAATTCCAATCGTCGGCTGGTCGATGCTCATTGGTGGGTTCTCGTTTAGTTTGTACTACCGAATTTGGGAACACATGCCCACATTTAGTTGGTTAACCTATGGTAGTGTCGCGTTTGTGGTTATCTTTGGGACGATGTTTGCCTATCTGTTCTATCTACAAAGTTTGCGATTTATCCAGCCAACTACAGCCAGTGTTTTGGGATCATTTGAGCCGCTTTCGGCAACCTTCCTTTCGATTGTATTTCTCGGGGTCAGCTTTGGTTTGCCGGAATCACTTGGCGCGGCATTGATCTTGGGGACCGTTGCTGTTCAAGCTTGGGCAGCTTACGCTTTAAATCCGTCGACCACAAAAGTCTAGCCAACTAGGCATCCGTTATAACAACCCAAAAAGCGAGAACCAACCCCGGCATTAACATGGATTGGTTCTCGCTTTTGTGTTGTCATATTCAATTTCTCTATTTTACCAGTTCTGCAAAATAGTCAAAAATCTTTTGGAATTCCGGATGAACGGCCCGCATCATTTCCGGGTGAAATTCAACGCCGATAATCTTTCCATTGGCGGATTCAATTCCTTCGACAACATGGTCATCACTTTGCGCAACCACCGTCAAATCCTTACCCGGCTGATGAATTCCTTGATGGTGAAATGAGTTAACCGCAAACCGCTCACCTAAGATCTGATTTAACCAGGAGCCCGAAGTCGTGGTCACGTGATGGGTCGGAATTTCCCATGACGTTGGATACTGGTTGTGCTTTTCAGTGGCCCCCGCCTGCTTATAAATATCTTGGTAGAGGTTGCCGCCGAGGGCAACGTTAATGACCTGCATCCCACGGCAAATCCCCAAAACCGGCTTTCCAGCTTCTTGGGCAGCCTTTACCAAGGCAATTTCAAATTGGTCGCGATATATATCAGTCTCAGCAACTTCTGCGAGAGGCTCTTCCCCATATAAAATCGGTGTGACGCCCTGACCTCCCGAAAGTAAAAGGCCGTCAACACTTTCAATATAGGCTTTTGCATCCTTGGGATCTCCCAGCGGTAATACAAATGGCAAAACATCTGCCTGACGCAATCCGGTAACGTAATCACGTTGAATATAGTCCACAAAATTTGTCCCAAAACGCTCAGTGGGATGAATTAAATGGTTGCTGGCAATTCCAATTTTACTTGTCATCTTAAAGTCTCCCTTGTTATTTCTTCCAACTTGCATATTCATACTTCTGGTAGCCAATCAACGGGTATTCCAACCCCTTAACATCTTTGGTTCTCAAGTGAACCGAAGCGTATTGGTAAAGTGGTGTCACACCCTGCAGATTGTTTAACAAAGAAGCTGCTTTTTGTTGGAGCTTAACCCGTTGTTCAGGGGTTTGGTTGGTCGTGTCATTAATCTGATCAATAATTTTTTGGTACTTAGGGTTGGTCCACTTGGTAAAGTTGATGACCCCGGCTTTACTTGCTAAGTTCAAGTAGTCAATCGGGTCAGGAAAATCAGTTGACCAGCCAAGCGTTCCAGCATCGAATTTGTGAGCACTGAAATCAGAAATTTCTTGCTGCAATGGAATTGAGCGAACCGTCAAATTAAAGTCAGGAGAAACTTTTTGTGCCTGAGCTTGAATATATTCAGCCACTGCTTTATAAGCGTCTGTATCGGCCGTCAACAACTGAACATTAATCTTTTTTTGACCAAGTTCTTGTTGCGCCAGCTTAAAGTAATAGCGGGCCTTGGTTAAATTATACGTGAGTTTGTTGGTGACGCCGGCATTGAAATCTTTACCGCTGGCATCTTTAACCTCGCCTTCAGGCACAACCGATTGAGCTGGCGTTGAGCCATCCTTTAACACATTTTTAGCCAACGACTTGCGATCAATGGCGTAACTAAGCGCCCTGCGCAGGTTTAAGTTACGAGTTGTCTTCCGATAATTGTTCCAAGGGATAAACGCCAGTTGCCCATATTTAGAAACAACCGTTTCGCTCTTGAACTGCTTCTTAGCGTCAGCCACCAAGCTCCCTGAAATCTGAGTTTCATCGATATCTTTGGCTTGGAATAATCGCAAACTAGTTTGCGGTGTCTTCACAACCTGAAAATGAATCTTTTTAAGATCAACTTTATCCGCGTTGTAGTAGTGCTTGTTCTTAACGAGTGTCCAGGTGTCCTTAGAAGAGTTCCAATTCTTAATCTCATAGGCCCCATCTGAAGCGGCATGTTCAGAATCTTGACCGTACTTGCTCCCCCACTTTGCCAAATCTTTTTGGTTAATCGGGAACAGCTGGGTTGCGATAACGTAATTGTAGTACGGCACTGGCCTGGAAAGCGTAATCTGCAGTTTGTATTTACTGAGTGCCTTAACCCCCAGCTTGGACGGTGACGCTTTTCCAGTGTTCACTTCCTGGTAATTCTTGATATCACTCAAATGGCCAGCTCGTTGTGACTTTGTCTTTGGCTCAACCTGCCGCCGAAACGACGCCACAAAATCCCCCGCTGTTACACGACTGCCGTCATTCCATTTCGCGTCATGGCGCAAATTGAAAGTGTACGTCTTGCCGTTATTCGTTGGTTTGACAATCTTGGTCGCCACTGAAGGCACGATTTTGCCTTGATTATTTTGCTTGTATAGCCCCTCAACCACTTGAGAAATCGCCAGGTAACTCCCCACATCAGTTGCCCGGTTTGGATCGACCGTAATGACATTGGTTTGAGCAGTCGTCTTAAAGGTTCGATTACTGTTGTCCTTGCTGGACGAACTTTTACCGCAGCCGCTCAAGACCAAAGCCCCCAATAAAGCAATACTCGACACGACCAAAAATCTTCTCTTCATATCCCATACCTCCCAAATTTTGCGAAAAAAAACCGGCTTGAGTTCACAAGTCGGTTCACTGCTAGTATCATATAGGGACGAATTCATCGCGGTACCACCCTACTTCAAAATGCTCTCAGGAACACTTTCTCAGCCAGTTATAAACTGTGGGCGATAATGGACCCGGCATGATAATCTCACAAATGCTTGATTACCGCGACTCACGGACCATATTCACCAGCTCCCCAGACTACCTTTCACCAATTGGCAGTTCTCTTTGCAGGGGCGGCTGACTACTCATCCGATCTTCGTCAAATACGTTAATACTAATTGTAACGGATATTTTCTGAGAGTCAACTCATTTTATCATGCCTTTTTAATCATGTTGATAATTACAGACTTATTTGGGCTGGCTTTTTTAACTTTTTCTCATAAAAGACGAGGCCCCAATTCACACTAAAGTGCCTTTGCCAAAATTCTCATTTTTCTGCCTAACTGATCGATAGCGGTGTCAATTTCTTGATAACCAAGTTTTTCATACAACCCAACGTGTTTGGTAACGATATAGGCTTTATGAAATCCAATCTCTCGGATTTGACTTTCGGCAAGTTTAACCAATTCTTGGCTTAAATGCTGGCCACGATAAGGTTCGCTGACGAAGACAAACCCAATAAACGGTGAAAATCCAGTTCCTTTGACGATGTCTTCTCGCACCACCGCACAGAATCCCGCCAGCTTGTCATCATCCATCATGACAATGACCCGTTCCCAGTCAGAAACCTTGCCACCGATCATTTCATTGGCCAAATATTTGCCAGCTGGCCAGGAAGCCTCCCCGATCAGCTTGGCAAAGTGTTCCCATAAGTCATCCGAATCGTCTAAAATATATTGTTTCATGCTGACCTCCCGACACTGATTTTGAGAATGAATAGTTTAATTATAATCCAATCAAATCATTTTCAAAAAAGATTTCCCAAAAAGCGGTAAAATAAACTCAAACGATTCCTGAGGAGGACTGAATATGAAACGAGTAGCAGTTTACTGTGGCGCGTCCACAGGGAACAATCCAGCGTACATAGAAGCCACCAAAAAGTTGGCATCCTGGCTTGTAAAACACGATTTGGAATTAATTTATGGTGGTGGCGGTGTTGGCTTGATGGGGGTACTTTCGGACCAGGTATTGGCTGAAGGTGGTAAGGTCCATGGGGTCACGACCAAGCAATTAGTTGCCAGAGGTGCAGAATCACCACGGTTAAAAGCCCTCTCCGACCTAACAATTACAGACAATATGTCAGCAAGAAAAGCAGAAATGATGAACATTTCAAATGGCTGCATCGCACTTCCAGGAGGCGTCGGGACTCTCGAAGAAATTAGCCAGGCATTTTCATGGGCCCGCTTAGGTGACAACCCTAGTCCCTGTGTCTTCTATAACGTAGACCATTATTATGATGACCTTGCGTCCATGTTCGACAAAATGGCCGATGACGGTTTCTTGTCAGTCGAAGATCGCAAAAAACTGTTATTTTCAGACTCGTTAGACGAAATCTACACGTTTATGACCACTTATGTCCCACCAAAGGTGCGAGGGTATAAATAATAGCCGAAAGAGGAGCCGAGCCAAAGTTAACACCTTCGGCCCGGCCCTTTCTCGCTTATTTAGATCGATTTTTAAAAAATTGTTATTAATTAATCCAATCAACTGCGTCCAAGGTATAACTGCCCCCGACGACACTAACGGTTGCGTGGTGCTTGCCGGCAGCTAATCCCAAAATAACGGCATTTTCTGCCCGATCGACACCAATCTGTGGTACTAAGTTCCAATCAATTACAACACCATCAACGGCGATTTTTAAAGCTGCCTTGGCGGCCTGTTGACCAATCAGTGAAAATCCAGTTCCGGTAAAATCGAAGTCAAAGGTTGGCACCTGACTATCATCGGCGGTTGCGGTTGACAACGTTCGATTCCATTTTGTATTGCCAAGTCCGCAAACGTGCTGCCAGTTTCCTTTATAAGTAATCGCAGCGTCCAAATCATCCAATCGTTTGGAAATTAAATGCCCACTTTGAGGTTTGGTAACTGTAATTTGACTGATTTGCGTCTGATAATAACCGCCCCCAAGCTTAACTCGGCCGCTGAAATGCGGATTATCGCTATCAGTATAATCAAAGACTTGTTTTTCATCGATTGACGCGGTTAATCGATTGCCAACCGCCACAAAGCTAATTTGGTGGGAGATCGTCAAATCCAATTCATCAACGTAGTTCAGCGAAACGATCCGATCATCTTTGATCAGTTGGCAACTGCCATCAATGTAAATCTTGAAGACATAAGGGGCACTTTCAAGGCGCCCTTTAACATCAGTCATTTCCCGCAAACCAATTCCAAAGTAGTTTCCGGTTGGCGAATTTTGTTGCGTCTGATCGTCAAACTTCATGGCAACCGCGACCTGATAGTCTGACCATTTGTCATCACCAATGGTTAAGTTGGGGGCAAACGAATACTCCCAGTCAAGCGCACGCTGCTTTTCAGTAATCATCTGCTGGACGACGTGGTTTCCGCCATCATCAACAACCTCGAAAGCACCGCCTTGATCAGCCGTAAATCTTGGTGTATTACCTCTTGAAGCCAAATAGTTACCTGGATAACCAGCATAGCTGAAGTCGTCTTCATATAAGACACCGTTTGCACCCTTGCTGCCTAGAGTGTGGTCGGCATAAGGACTTTCAAGCCGCTTGTAGGTCACCTCTGGATCATCTGCCAACTCCAAAGTTGTCGCAGTCACAATCGAATGTGGGTTGACCGTTATTTCTACTGTTCCATCGGTCAAAGGAAGTGATTCGCGCACCTGCTTCATCCGACTATCATAGGCATCCTGTTCATCCTTAGGACCAATACTTTCCCAAACCGTGAGTTTCTGGTTTGCGCTTGTTGCCAGATTTTTGACTTGAATCTGATAAGTTCGGGGTTGAGCACTATCATTATCAAAGATAACCGAAAAATTTTTCTTATCAGGAGACACCAGCGTCATGTAACTGGGCGCTTCTCGGTTTCGATCCAAGTTCTCAGTCCCGCCGACACTGCTATCACAAGCCCTCGTTAGGTAACGCCAAGCATCTTCATCGGCCCACCCAGCTTTGGCAAAGTCACTAAAGTGTTTCATGCATTGCAGCCCAACGTTATCGACTTCAAAGTAACCTGACCAGGGGCGGTTCGCATTAATCAGTTCTTTGTGGCTGTAGTTGACTCCGGTATAATAGGCGGAAACTGCGGGTTGGAAGATGTATAAACTGCGACGTGAATTCACATAGCTCTTAATCAGTCGGTTCGCAACATCCAAACCGCTCTGGACGCCTCCAATTCCATCGCCATTACTGGCTCGAACCCGATACTTCCCCATCGTCATTGGGGCAATACCCTCACTGTACCAAACCTCATGATGGTAATCATCTGCCAACTTGGTGAACGGCATATTTTCACCATCATCTGTATTATAGTGGTAACCAACAGCGGAAACCCGTTTGCGTAATTCCGAATCAGCAATCATCATGTCACCAAAGTCACGTTCATAATTTTCATCTGCAGCGATGAGCTTGATTTTATTGAACTGATCAATTGGAAATCCGGACGGAAAATCGTTACGGTCGTTGGCAATCCGATCCGCAAACCACTTAATCCATTTGACCATCGGGTGTTTGGTCTCGTTTCTGTCTGGATCGACGTAATCGATTAGATACCCGTACTCCTCATAAGCGGCAACAATCGTCTTCTTATACCACTGATACATAGGTTCAAACGCTGACTCGGCAACGTTATTATCCGGATCATCCGTTTTCACATTCACCCAGAGTGGGCGCAACCAGCCGGGTTCTCCCCAGCGTAACACGGCCGTCTTTAACGATGGCTGAAGCTTTTTTGCGTCCGCAATCAATTGGAAACCGACACCTCGTTTGACGTTTGCGGTCTCATCTTTCGACCGCATCGTTGCCGGCTCGGTTCCAGACGACGTATTTGCATCATCGCCCATCTCCACTTTTAGCATTCGCATCAGTGGGTGGCGGCCACCAAATAAAATCTGGAGGATTTGGTCATAGCTGTCGCGATGCTCTGCTTTATAATCCAATAGTAAGCGCGATGAATTATTACAACTCAAATAGCCAAAGCCCTTGAATGTATTCGCATCCCCAGCCTCTAAATCAAGTTGGCTGCCGTCAATCGTAAAACTAGTCTGATTCATATGATTTCTCCTTTGTTAGCTATTCTTGTGAAGGTTTCTACTAAACAACCCAAATATCCATTACCAGAATATTTGGGCCATTTAATCTGAAACCAAGTTCACTCTGGTCTCGTGTTCAACTATTTATCTGCTTTGTAGTCCAATGGAAGTGACGTCCAGCGTTTCTTTAAGAAAAATGCAGCGGCCTTTGGCTGACGATCACGGGTGAAGATTCCCTTCTTATTACCATTGACACGCATGTTGCCTTCAACAGTTTGGAAGTCGGCCAAGTTCCATGGCTGTTCACCACGAACAAAGTCATATGAATCAAATACACGATCAAACATATCCAACAACTCAATTTGATATTCTTCACTCCACATGATGGATGGCAATTTGTGTAAGCCAGGTTCAGTATCGGCACCATATTCGGAAAAGACGATTGGCTTATCAATATCCGAATTCTTCCACTCATCAAGTTCGGCACGCAATCCTGCTTCACCATCAGAAATTTCGTAACCCCACTTGTGATACCAGCCTGGATAACGGTTCAACAGGTAGAGATCAGGGAATTGCAAACATTTAGATGCTTCGAAGGTATCGTCTTCGTTCAGTGTAAATGTTCTTGGACGTTTTTCGGGATCCAATTCTTTTGAATCATTGAACAGCTTTGTGAAGTATGGAACTGCTGAATCAGTTGACGTATCCGGCTCATTACATAGGCTCCAAGCAAGGACACTTGGGTGATTCTTGTCGCGTTGAATCATATCCTTCACTTGGTCAATGTGCTTCTTGTATAATTCGTCAACCCAGTCACCATCAAAGAATGACTGATTCAAACCACCTAAGAAGCTGGCAGCCGCCATCTTAAACCCAACGGCTGGCACTTCGTCAATAATTAAGATACCTTCGCGATCAGCGAATTTATAAACTTGTTCATCATATGGATAGTGCGAACTTCTAAATGAGTTGGCGCCAATCCACTTCATCAAGTTCATATCCCGGCGCTCAACGTTCAAATCAAAAGCCCGCCCAGCGTAAATGCTATCTTCATGTCGACCAAAGCCACGAAGATAAACCGACTTATGGTTGACCAAGATCTGGTGACCCTTGACTTCAATGGTCCGTAAACCAATTTCATCGGAATATTCATCGACAGTTTGGCCATTCTCAACTAATTCAAATTTAATCGTATACAGATAGGCATCACGAACTTGCCAAAGAGTTGGGTTCTCAACAACTAAGTCCCCTGATTGGCCCTCACTGGTTGCGACAATCTGACCATCTTCATCAGCCAAACTCACCATGAAGTTGCTCCCCGCCGTCGCCTTGACGTCATAGTGGACCGTTGCTTGGTTTTCACTCACATCATGAGTCGTTGAATAATCGTAAATGTTTTCCTTAGGGATTGCCATTAAATGAACACTGCGGTTTAATCCGGAATAATTATAGAAATCAAAGAATGGCTTTGACATCTTCTTGCCGTTTTTCAATATGGCTGTATCGCCGGCAGGAAGCGCATCGCGGTGAAGCTCGTTATTCATTTTAAGGGTGACAATATTTTCTTCGCCTAACTTAATGGCTGTGGTAATATCGGCTGTAAATGGCAGAAAGCCACCTTCATGGGAACGGATCTCCTGACCATTAACATAAACGGTTGCCCGGTGCGTTGCTGCACCAAAGCGAAGTTCAATCATCTTATCCTTCATGTAGTCGGGCACGAAAAACTTCTTAGCGTACCAGAAATCACCGGTGTATTCACGGGAATCCTTATCGGTAAAGAAGTCATTGAAGCTGGCAGGCACTGGCATCTTGATTGGGTCACCAAATCCGGTCGTCCAGCCCTTTTTTTCACCTTCAGCAGATGGGTCAAACTTAAAATCCCATAAACCATCCAGCTTTTGATCCTGCCGAAATTTATTGGTAACCGGGTAAAGTAAACCTTTTTCCATAATATTATCCTCCTAAGCTAGTTAAACGCAGTTTCTAGTTGTTCATTTTCGCAAGCGCTTTCTTTTAATCTAACGGTTTAATTTTACTATATTATACAGTAGAGTCAATAGATTTTAGTAAAATATATTTTGCGGATTAATTCACCGCTTGAACCTATTTTACGGGTGTTTGTTTCGTTCCTCTTATTCAGAAACAACTATTTTTTAAAATTGATTAATATTAGTTTTAATTCTTATCTCTCGTTTTAGTAAAAATAATTCAGGGAAAATAAAAAGTCGACCACAGTGTGAAACGTCTTGGGCCGACTTTTTATGACTCTGTATTGACTATAAGCTGCTTTCCCGTTCAACAAGTTCGGTTGCAATAACCGTCAACTCTGGAACTTTCTTTGGATCCTTAATTCGATCCGTCAGCATTTCCAGTGCCCGCTCACCCATTAATTCAGTGTGAACATGAACCGTTGTTAATGCCGGACTGGTGTATTTAGCGATGGCAACATCGTTAAAGCTAATGAGGCTGACCCGGTCGGGCACCTTGATGTGATTTTGCTGGAGCGCACGCAACACCCCAACAGCCATCGAATCACTGCCAATGACAAATCCATGGGGCAGCTTGTCACCCAGCTGTTTGATGGCCGTATTCATTAAGTCGAAACCCGAATCCGGTCCAAATGGGCCTTGAAATACGAATGCGTCGTTAAGCAGTCCCTTTTCAGAAAGATACGCATCAAACGTTGAAACACGTGGATCACGCACCCCTTGTTTTTCAGTAACCGTGGTTTCTTTACCAGCGATCATCCCGATGTCCTTGATGCCCCGATCAATAAACCGATCGATAATTTTTCGAACAGGCGACTCAAAATCGCTTCGAATACTGTCGCAATCATAGGTCAAATAATTTTCACCGATAAATACCAGCGGAATGCCGTAAGACTTTAAGCTTTGAACTTCGGTTTTATCAAATTTACCAACCGCAATCATGCCACTGAGTGTCTTCACTCGATTTTTATCAACCGAATCAAAAGTCAGCTTTTCAACTCCGGCACCTACACTTGCGGCCTTGTTTTCAATTCCATATTGAATTTGAAGGTAGTACAAGTCGGTTAATTCTTCTTTGTCAGAATGCCATTGGATAATGCCAATCTTTTTGCCACCCTTGGGGACGTGACGATTGCGTTTTTTGTACTGTAACTTTTCAGCAACTTCAAGCACTCTTCTTCGTGTATCTTCCCCCACCGAAAGCGTGTCATCGAAGTTCAAAATCCGTGATACTGTCGATATCGAAACGCCAGCTTCTTTAGCGACATCTTTAATTGTTGTCATTTTATCACCCATATAAACATACCCCATAATTGAATTCAAACTTTACTAAATAATAAAACCTACATATGAATAATATCACATGTAGGCTGCTGATTAAATTTTCAGCTACTAAAACTTATACTTTATTTACTGAATTTTGCTCAAGGTTCTATAAAGTACGCTCCCCACGCAATGCCAAATAATATGACAACTATTACAATTGCCGCCGTATTGTTACTGGCAATTTACTGGAGTTTTTCACTTGATCGACGAAGGGACAAGAATAAGTAAATATGCTTCCGAAAGCCTCCCATTCATGTTAGTATCACAGTGATGTGTATATACATAGATGGGAGTGGATTGATTATGAGAAATCGCTTAAAAAAAGGAGCCGCAGTCCTTGGGCTGCTTGCTGGGGGAATCTTACTTGGTACATCCGTCACAGCTCACGCAACTTTGACACCTTCAAGTACCCAACCCGGCGCCAATATGGTAGATGTCTCCAGTTGGCAGGGCAACTTAACTGCAGCAGATTATCAAACATTAGCACAAAATGGCGTTAAAGCCGTTACGATTAAAGCCTCTGAGGGAACGGGATATACCAACCCGTACCTGTCACAACAAGTCCAGTACGCTCAACAGGCCGGGCTCAGCATTAACTTCTATCATTTTGTCCACTTTACAGACACGACATCAGCAACTCAGGAGGCACAGAACTTCATCAATGCCGTCCAGTCCGTTACAAGTTCCAAAGATGTCGTGATGGTCGCAGATTTTGAATCATCTGAATTGGGAAGCATCTCAAAAGCAAATAATGACGCCAACTTGGCGGCCTTTGATGCTGCACTGAACCAAGGCGGCTATAACAAGACTGACCTGTACACAATGGCCAGCTGGTTGGGCGTCAAAATCGATACCAACGCCTCAAATCAAGGTTGGATTGCCGACTATCCCGCAACCCCAACTGGCAATAAATACCCGTCCGCCAATGCTTGGCAGTGGGCCTCTGACTATCGTTTCCCAAATATCAATCAGAATTTGGACGTCAGCCAGTTGAACAATAGCTTCTATTTAAATTCAGGATCAGCGGCTGCATCGACAAATACGAACACAAATGCCAATTCATCAAGTGCGTCGAGTGCTTCAAGCGCCTCCAGCGCAACAACGCAGACTAAACCATCGAACTCAAATAACGATGGTGAAATTGTCAAAATTCCGGCACCGTCAGGCAAACAGTATTCAGCTGCACGTTCAGCATCCGTTAAGTTAGTATGGCGCAGCAATATGGGCGCTCATTACTGTACAACGACAAAGGGTGCCCGTTATTCAAAGCACCTGGGAACCCGGTATGGCTATAATGCGGAACTCCCAAATGTCACGTGGGTAACGGATGCACACGAAAAGTTATATAAGAAAAATACGGGCAAGTACGCAATCTATTACCACGTAAGGAGTACGGTAGGAAACCACGGCGGCTGGATTTGGAGAGGGTATTTAAAATAGAGTGTGACGAGACCCGGTTAGACTCGGAGCATTAATGTGACAACTAGTTTTGCCGCTGGGGTTGCGGCGAAGCTAGTTGTCGGATTAAGCGGACGAGTCTGGGCCGTCGCCAAGTAGGCTAGGCACTGCACTCCGTTTGCGGCCGTCGGAACACGTTTCATCCAAATAACATCAGAACACCACAAAAAGCGGATACAGACAACTTGTAATTGTCCATACCCGCTTTACTTTTCGCAAATTTAGCTCACTTCTTGAGGGCTCAAGCCATTCTCCATAAACCGAATCAGATTATTCAATTCAGCTTCTTTATCCCAATCCCGATCCGGGAAGAACACATAATGTTCAACGACGTATCCGGCAAAATTGGCTGACAGGAACCGAATGATCTGTTGATTTGGCCAATCAACCATCACGTGTTGCGCCTTCATTTGCGTGAGTTCATTGTTTAAATCGTCAATGAAATCTTGTGGAAATGCGCCAATGATGTCCTTTCGAACCGCTGAATCATACAATACTTCACTCAAAAATATTTTAACGACTAAAATATTATCCTCGATAAATTGAATTCTGTTAACTGTGATCGTTTTGATAAATTCATGTAACGATGGATAAGACGTCAGCAACGTCTTCCGGGAAAATTCGTGCAAAATATCGGGAAGCAGTGAATCTGTCAACGGCCTTAAGATTGCCTTGAGCAAACCATGTTTGTTGTTAAAATGTTTAAAAATGCTTCCTTCCGAAACAGTCGCTGCTTTGGCAATTTGCTGGGTACTGGTATTAGCATAACCATTTTTTGCAAATAATTTGATGGCAGCATTCAGCACTTTTAACTGCTTCTCGGTTAGATTGCGCGTCTCGGGTGACGTGGCGTATAAGCTCATTAAATTGTTTTGCATCAATCCACCTTCTTTATCCCAATTATAGTAGATGCAATAGGGTGCTTACAATAGAAAATGACCGGCGCAATCTTACAATAGCCGGTCATTTCCCTTTAACTTAATACCAATGCCTACTAACGATCTTCGACTAGTGTTGTACCGTCATGTTGTGATTCTTGCGGTAGCCAAAGTAGAACTGGGTGGCTGCCAGAAGAATATTGACGTAGTTCAAAACGTTGAACCAAGTTGAGATTGCTGCAACTGGGGTGCTGGCATAAAATACCCAGAAGCCAATGATCACTGCAGCAACGTTAATCCAGCCCAAGATTTTTTGTAGGTTCTGGTTGTCCAATTCAAACCACATCCAAATCGCATTGATTACAAACCAAATCGCCAAAATCCAGAATGTCCATGTAAACATATGATTACCCTCTTTATATTAAAGTAGGTAGTATTCACTTTCTACATAGTGAGTGGTTACTATCTTTTGAACAACTACAGTATAGTTCCCTCTCAAAATTAAGTCAACGAAAAGCTCACAATCTTTTTAATTCAAATGCCCATCCTATTAGGCTCATTAGGCTCACTAAAAAACGGATCACAACGCTTATTTCATCGTTGTGGTCCGTTTTACTGGTTATCAAATCATTTAATTGTGACCGTAATTTATTTCAAAATATTAATCAATTTAGTATATTGCGAGTCCATCCAGCTGACGTATGTCTTGTTGGCAGGCAAGGTTTCAGTAACTGGCAATACCGGTATCTTATTCTTCTTGGCCAATGCCACAAGGTTATTAACTGTCTTACTATCTACTTGCTTGTTGAAAACGAAGAAGGCAATTTTGTGATTCTTAATACCATTTTGCATGGTTTTAATGGTTTGTGGAGAGGGATCAACGCCTTTTTCAGTATCATTTTCAAACTTGGTGTCCCCAACTTTAAAGCCAGTCGCTTGAAGCGCATAATCAAAAACTGGTTCGCTGACGTAGACTTCTTTATTCTTCTTAGTTGACGCAATTTGCTTCAATTGCGCAATCTTGTCATTAATGGGGTTCAACGAAGCGATATACTTCTTCGCATTTTTCTTGAAATAGGCTTTATTCTTTGGCTGAAGTTTACCTAATTTTGTGGCGATCGTGTTAGCCAGTTTTGGCATTGTTGCCGGATTGTACCACAGATGTGGGTTATCACCGTTCTTCTTGTTCATCAAGTCTTCACCAACCTTGATGTAGTCAACCTTACTGCTATCTTTGACCAAATTATTCATCCAGCCATCGTAGCCGATCCCGTTGGCAATCACAATTTTTGAACCAACCGTTTCTTTGGCAACCTTTGTCGTAGCTTGGTAATCGTGGGGATCAACGTTGGGATTATTAATAATCGATGTTACATCACCCTTGTTGCCGGCGACGGCCTTTGCCACCTCACCATAAAAATCGGTCGTTGCTGTAATCTTAATTTTGCCATTGCTGGACGATGAACTGTTTGAACATCCCGCAAGGCCAATTCCAAGTGCCACGACAAGAACTGCCAGCAGCATGGCCTTTAGATTTGATAACTTATGTAACATGAAATATCCTCTCCTCTTTAAATCGTAATCGTTACTTTTTAAGGATAATCGAAACGGTTTCGGTTGTAAAGAGAATTTGGGATATTTCTTCAAATATTTTTACAAATCATGATAATTCGTTAACACCAACTTGTAGAACTGGGCCATCGTGTAGGCTTGATGAAAGTATTTCTTACCACGATTCTTGTAGTACCCGACCGGATCCGTGTGATCAGAGCCGCCAAGATAGTGTGCGACGGCGCCATGAGACCAGACCGTTCCCTTACCGTCGTAGCAGGCATCGTTTGGCTTTAAATGATACTCCTTTAAAATATAGGCCGTATAGTAGGCTGCATTTTCAACCTCCTTGGCAAAGGATTTCTTGCTGTGCATTTCAACCTGCTCAAACTGCACGAAGCGGGCATTGCCCGGATAGCCGACGCCCCAGCTTAAATATTTGGTACTGGCAATATTAATAATGTGATCGTCATCGACAAAAGTATGCACGAATGCATTTCGGTAATTCTTCTTCATGTAGGCAATTTCACCGTAGATGGTCGAAGTCGAATTACCCGTCTCATGAACGACGACGCCTTCAGGTTTGTTTTTGCCGTGCCGGTACTTATAATGCGGAAATCCGCCCCAAATATTGGTGGTAATCGAACGATGCGTAATATTGTGACTCGCTATGTAGTTGTTCACTTTGGAAGATTTTGCTTGAGCAGGCACCGAGCTTAGGCAAATGATGGAAACCAGAATCGTTAAAAATAAATATAGCTGTTTTCTAAACATTTCATTAATCGCCACTCTTATCCATATTCAATTCATTCTACGTCTAAACTCCATGGTAGTCTTTCATTCAAATTTTTCAACAATTCATCCCATCCCCGTTGATTGCATGCGGTGTAATTAGTGGTATCGCCATTTAGATGGTTGTATCATGTAAGCGAATTCAAAAAATGGTATCAATTAATGAGGAGGAATTTTTTTATGACAAGTTTTGACAAACGTGGCGTAGACGATCGCCTGCTTTCACCCGATAATTCACTGTTAACGATTATTGATTATCAACCCATCCAAATCGGTTCAATCGGCTCAATGCGACATGCTGATTTGTTAAAAAACGCCGAAATGGTCGTTGAGACCGCAAAACTATTCAACTTACCCATTGTGCTTTCGACTGTAAACGCTCATAATCAACGCAACTCGGACACCGTTAAGCCGCTAAAAGATTTGCTTGGCGATATTCCTTCCTATGATCGTTCATCAATTAACGCCTGGGAGGATAAAGATTACAATGAAGCCATTAAGGCAACCGGCCGCAAGAAGATTATCATCTTGGCCTTATGGACCGAAGCTTGTTTGACCTTCCCAACGATTGATGCGATCGCTGAAGGCTTTGACGTTTACCCTGTTGTCGATGCAGTCGGTGGGACTTCGACAATCGCTCACGAAACGGCCCTTCGGCGAGTTGAGCAGGCAGGTGCCCACCTCATCACCATTCCGCAATTAGTTTGTGAATTACAGCGTGACTGGAACAGAAAAGATACCGTTCCCGGGTTTGTTAAATTGCTGCAGGAAAACGGCGCGTTTACGAATTTGTAATTTGTAATCGGGAAAAAACAAGGGGCTGTGACAAAACTAACGTTTTGCCAACAGCCCCTTGCTTTTTCAATTTTATATAGCCAGAACGTGTGCCAAAAGGCCGCTTCCTAGGCATAACTACGAATAACTTTCCGAGCTTTCAGCTCAAAAAGTCATTCTAGGTTATGCTACGCCGGCCATGAAATGCCAAGCCTCTTTGGCGGAAGCAAAACCGCCTTTTGGCACACTCCCTTGTTTTTATCATCAAATCAGTTAGCTTGCCTCTTTAAAGGCAGACTAATCATCATTTTGCTGCGAAGACGTTTGCCTTGCTCTTCCAAGAACCGGCCGCAAGAAGTGAAGCCCCAGACCAAGAACAGCTCCAGCAGCTGCGGGTACAACCCAATCCATCCCCAGACTGGCGAATGGCAGGACGTGTTGCTGAACGGCACCCAAAGTCTGGCCAAAGGCGCTTTGACTAACAACGGGTGGGAAGGCCGCCACCATGTCCAGAAGTGCTGGAACAGTCGTAAACCCAACGACCAGCGCGTAAACCAGCGGATCGCGGTCAAACAGCGGTGAAAAGACCGACAGTAAAATCAAAACCATTGCGAATGGATATAGGAACATCAGCATTGGCGTTGACCACTGGATGATGGTATCGAGGCCAAAGTTCGCAGTCGCAAAAGAGGCCACACACATGAAGCCGAGCCAGCCGCGATAGCTGACTTTCGAAAAATGATTGTGAAAGTCTTGGGCAAATGCAGCGACCAAGCCAACGGCGGTCGTCAAACAAGTAACCGTCAGCAAGGTTGCCAACAAGGCATGCCCCATGCCGCCAAGATAATAGGTCACTAATTGATTAAAGGCAACCCCACCATCCGCAGAAGCCTTATACGTTGAAAGGGTCGTGGCCCCCAACCAGATTAAGACCAGATAGATGACTCCGATGGCCGAAGTCGCAAACAAGCCGGCTTTGGCGGTGACTTTGGCGTTACTGCTGGGTTTGGTCTTCCCTAATTGACGGACAGCTGTCACAACTGTGACACCGAACGCTAACCCAGCCAGCGCGTCCATCGTGTTATACCCTTGTAAAAAGCCATTGAAGAACGAGTCGCTCTTGTAAGCTGCGGTAGCTGCTTGTTTTCCGGCCACTCCCATTGGATTGGCAAATCCTAATGCAAAAACACTAAATAATAGCACTAAAAATACGGGATTCAGGACTTTTCCAACTGACGTCATGACATTTGATTCTTTGTAGGAAACCAGAAATGCCAGTCCGAAGAATACCGCTGAGAATACTAGTAGCCCAACGTGGGCCATCGATGCCGGCAACAGTGGCTGAACACCAACAGTAAAGGGAACGGTGGCCGTCCGTGGCGTTCCAAACAACGGTCCGATGGTTGCGTGAATTAAGACCATAAACGTCAAAGCAAACACTGGACCAAGTGGTTTTCCGATATCATAAACCCCTTCGGATCGGGTAACACTGACCGCCAACACAGAAAGCAGTGGTAACAGCACCGCCGTCACCAGAAAGCCAACTGCCGCTAACAGCCAGTGAGAACCTGACAACTGCCCTAAGTGAATTGGGAAAATCAAATTTCCGGCTCCAAAGAAGAGGCCAAATAACATTGAGCTGACGACAAAATAGTCGCGTTTTCGTAATGGGTTTGGGTTTAAGTCATGTAATTCCTGCATATATGAAGATCTCCTTTATGAATTAAATTTCGATTTTGGCTCCTAATCTGACTAATATCAATCTGGGATTTCATTTTCACCAACTCTTTTCTTAAATGAATTATTAGAAAACTATGTACAAAAATCCGTGTAATCAAAAAGGCGCCCTAATCCAGCTACTGCTGAATTAAGGGCGCCTACTGCACTGTACCACCTTATATTTGCAATTATATTGCTACAATTGCCTTTCACGTACGGCTAAAAAAGCGATACGCTAACACGATAATGGGTGTCACCAATGCACGTTACTCTTATTCTTCGGTACATCGCTCAAAAGGGATTTTCGCATTCTTGATCCTGCTTCCTCTCACCAAACGAAGCTCGCTTCTGGATGTCCGAACGTTACTCAACTTTCTCACAGCGTTTTCTAATTATTTAATTAGTATGTTAACGGTCTGCCATCACAATGTCAATACCAATTTTGATAATTATTTAAAACGGTTTGGCGAAATCATTTTCGGAAGCGGTTTCATTTCCACCCCAACATGCCCTATAATAGAGTTGTATGAAATATTTGATAGGGAGTGAGTTTATGTCAAAAGTATTAATTGCAGGTAGAATTCCGGAACACGCACTCAACATTCTCAAGGATGCCGGCTTGGATATTGATGTATTTGATGATAGTCAAAATCTCATCACGAAGGATGAATTAAGTAAGCGAGTTTCCGACATCGACTTCTTAATCACACCCCTTTCCACGAAGGTCGATTCAGACGTCATTGATGCGGCACCAAACTTGAAGTTGATTGCCAACTACGGTGCAGGATTTAACAATATTGATACCGACTATGCCAAATCAAAGGGCATCCCTGTTACCAACACGCCAAAGGTTTCAACCACGTCAACCGCTGAAGTTACTTGCGCATTGATGATTAGCTTGGCCCACCGAGTTGTTGAAGGTGACCAGTTAATGCGAACCAAGGGCTTCACTGGCTGGGCACCACTGTTCTTCTTAGGCCACGAATTAGCCGGAAAGACTCTTGGAATTATCGGCATGGGCCAAATTGGCCAGGCGGTTGCCAAGAGAATGCATGCATTTGACATGAAGATCCTTTACAACCAGCGTCACCAGTTGGACTCTGCAACGGAAGAAAAGCTGGGGGCAACCTTTGCCAGCGTTGATGACATTGTTAAAAATGCCGATGTCATCACGCTGCACGCCCCTGCAACTCCTGAGACCCATCATTTACTGGGTGCCGAACAGTTCAAGGAAATGAAAGACAGTGCCATGCTGATCAATGCGGCTCGAGGACCGCTCATCGATGAAGCTGCGTTGCTTGAAGCATTAAAGAATGGCGAAATTGCCGGCGCCGGCTTGGATGTTTATGAAGCTGAGCCAAAGGTCGACGATGGCTTCAAATCATTGAAGAACGTCATCTTGACCCCTCACATTGGTAACGCAACTGTTGAGGCGCGTGATGCAATGGCTGAAATTGTTGCTAAGAACACGGTTGCCATGGATAAAGGCAACCAACCAGATTACATCGTCAATGGGGTTGAACTTTAAAACAGAGAGTGTGGAGCAAACCGTTTAGCTTCGGAGCATTAATATGATATTGGATTAAGCGGACAAAGCTGGTTTGCGGAGCACGTTTATCTAGATAATATAAAATCCCCCAAAAAAGAAGCTGAGTTAAAAGTTTTCACTTTTAGCTCAGCTTCTTTGTGTTGGATTTAGTCTCATTTGGCGGCTACCGCAACAACGCTTCCCCGTGTTATTGCAGATGTCCAGTCACTCATTAACATCAGGCTGCCAGCCAATCGCAAGTATGAACAGCATGAAGGGGCTTGCACACAAATGGTTAACAGACTACCTAATTAAATACACGTATCAGCCGCCAAACGGGAAATGGACAATTATGATACAGAACAGCTCGAGGATTTCTCACTTTACTGGTGGGCATCTGCAATATTGAGTTACTTGTAGTAGATACATGACTCTCACCTTCTCACAAACATGCAGCGGTCATCGACGACAATCTCTTTGAAGGATGTTACTTTCGATTGTTGCCAAAAGTTTACCATGGAAATTGGGCCAATATTTTGACTAAAATTACAAAAAATACCGGTTTTATTTGTGAGAAAAACAAAATAGTTGGTATAATTCAGCTTTTGATAACAATTTAGGCATTGAAACGCTTCCATTTTGATGCTGAATTTTGTAAAATGGGGTTGATAAAGTTGAGCTACGTTTCCTTTGCTGGAGGTGATACGGATGATTGATCTTGAAGAAATTATTACTAAAGAAAAGAAACGAATCGTTCAAGTCAATAAAGTCCCTTTGAATAATCGCAAAGTGAATGCGATTACGATTATGGACAGTGGAACGGTAGACGGCTGGGCGAAGAACGGGGAAATCGTGATCACCAGTTCGCGGATGATGCCGGAGGACATGGGTGTCGCTAAACAATTGCTTGCCCAGTTGGTCGAAAAAGGGGTTGTTGCACTAATGGTGAAGCCATACTCACCGGATGGAACGGGTGAGTTCCCCCAAGTCTTGATCGACTACGGCAATCAATTGAACTTTCCATTATTTAAAATTGAGCCCAGTGCGACTTACATACAGATTCTCAACGATATCAATGCGCTTTTACTTGAAAATCGCCGAATCAATAAAATGGCTGACCTTGATTTGGATTATCTCTTAAAATCAAATTCAGCATCCGACAAAGATTTCGACTTTGTTTCCGGATTAAAGGATATCAATTTGTATGAGCTTAACGTCAGAGTTACCAAGATCGTCCTTGGCGAAACCCCCAAGCCCGGTGAGCGGTTGTCCATTCAGTTCGACCTGGTTAATCAAATTCAAGCCTTCTTCGATCGGGTCCAGCGTGAAGGAAGAATTAAGACTTACTTCATTCTTGAATCTTCCAACGGGGCCACAGCAATTTCATTTTTTAGCAACGATCAAGTTGAGCTGCCGCCTCATGACCGAACGCCTTACACCCGGCTGATTCATAACGTTCACATCCCCCGCTTCATCATTTATGAGGGCGTGTCCAACGCTTACCCGGCCAAAAAAATTCATCGTTGTTATATCGAAGCCAGCTTCGGCGTTGAGATCGCTCAAACACTGGATTGGTCTGACCGCCCCGTCTTTTATCGGGACGTTGGCCTCTGGAAACTGGTACAAAAGCTTTCACGGGCTCAAGACAGCCGCCTGTATCCAATCGAAATGGATCAAATCCTTGAAGACGACGAAATGTTTGAAACGGTCAAAGAATTCTTCCGTCAAAATGAATCGATCAAGAAAGCCAGTCAGGCAATGTTTACCCATCCAAATACGATTCGGTATCGCCTAACCATGATTTACAAGCAAACCGGCTTGGATTATCGACTGACAAACGACAAATTTTTGATTTACATTGCGTTTATTAAAAAGCTACTGAATAGAAATTAGGCCAACGACCAGAGCAATTGTTTTACTTTTGTTCTGGCCGCTTTCGTATGTTTGGACAAACAATCGCCAATTATTTTGTAGAAACGGCAAACACATTCAGACTCAAATCAGTTATATTCACAGATGAAGGGGTTTAGTTATTTGCTCGAGGGAAATTAATGTATTTCTTTGATTTGTGTTTGAGGGGGGAGTTGTTTTCTATGAATCGAATCAATAAAGTATTACTTTTACTGACAGCCTCAGCCGGTGTATCGTTCGCGTTGTTAAATGCGCAGGACGTCTCGCAAGCATCGACTCAGGTGAGCCAGAGCAAAATTAGCACAGCGGCACCGCTGCCCAATAATCGCCTCGATTTAAAAGCGGATGCCCCAGTCGTAGCTGCTCAAAATGATGACAGTGGGACCATTGGCGATGGTGTTACTTGGAGTGTAACTGATGGAACACTATATATCAGTGGAGGAACACTTACAAAAAACCCTGCCGATCCTTCATTAGCTCTATACCCGTGGAGGGGTAGGAGCGATATCACTAAAATTTCCATAACCGGAAATTTACATTTAGTTGGTCCTTCTGCGCAGCATATCTTCTCTCGGATGAGTAATTTGAAGACGATTGAAGGACTAGGCAATGTTGACACTTCCAAAGCAACTACTTTGTATCAAATGTTTTATGATTCTAAAAGTTTAGAATCCATTAATCTATCAACCTTTGACACCAGTAATGTTACTAATATGGCCGAAATGTTTTCCGGCGCATCTAAATTAACGAGTGTAAATTTATCATCTTTTAATACAAGTAATGTTACTAATATGAATATGATGTTTTATGATACGACTTCCTTGCAAAATTTGGATTTGTCGTCCTTTGATACCAATAAAGTTACCGACATGGGAGCCATGTTCCAAGGGGCCGCATCACTGCAATCATTGGACTTTACCAAATTTCCTAATTTCAAGACGGGAAATGTAACCGAAATGGGTGGTATGTTTGGTGGTGATTCTTCGCTTACTAAACTTGATGTATCAACATTTGACACAAGCAAAGTTAAAAACATGTCGGCAATGTTCTCGGAAAATTCTTCTCTTACTTCCTTGGATCTGTCCAACTTTAATACAGGGAACGTCGAGCAAATGAACGATATGTTTTATGGTGACGTCGCTCTAGAAAATTTGAATGTATCTAGCTTTAATACCAGCAAAGTTGTGACGATGGAAGCAATGTTTGCCGGTAATATGGCACTTACTTCACTTGATCTTGGAAACTTTGATACTCGAAATGTTGAGAATATGAGCGGTATGTTCATTGCTGATAGTGCCCTAAAATGGTTAAATGTTTCAAGTTTTGAAACACCAAACGTAAACGATGTTAATGGCATGTTTGCGGGCGCAAGTTCACTAAAGATGTTAAATCTTGCCAAGCTTGATTTAACAAATGTAACTCAGCGTGCAAGCATGTCTGACATGTTCGATCAAACTACCGGACTAATCCGACTCATTTTAGGACCCAAAGCTCAATTCTTCTCAAATGTTAAATTAGGCGCGCCGGCTGGCGGTACAACCGGTAACTGGCAAGCAGTTAATGGTGGTACCTTGAGCAAACCGACGGGAACTGTTTACTCACCTGCCAACTTAATCGCTCATTATGAAACAGCCGGTATCCCAACCGAAACTTACGTACCTGAGAATGGTATGCAGGATCAATCGTCAATCACTGTCAAACCGTCAATCACCATCCCTGTAGGCACCAAATTTGATTCTAAGGATGCCTTCATTTCAGCAATCACACCTGAGGGAAGAGAAACCACAAAGCTTAGCGAAGCAATTGCTGATGGCTTGATGATCACCGGTAATGACTTTAGTACAGCTGTTCCAGGCCAGCACAAAGTTACTTTCAACTTCGCAGGAAGTGATAAGACCGCCACAACTATCGTAACCGTTTATACACCAGGTGGTGGCGGAGGCGGCGGTAACATCACACCAAATCCAACTCCTACACCAACACCGACGCCTACTCCGACACCACAGCCACAACCAACGCCGACACCTACTCCAACGCCTAATCCGCCGACAACGCCGGGATATGTGACCAAGAAGAAAGCTGCTGTTTACGCACTGAAGGCCATTTACCTCTACAAGAACCCAACCTTCAAGAAGAGCCAGCGAATCGCCACTTATCCAAAGCAGAAGCGGGTTAACCGCCCAATGTTTGTGGTCATCGGTTATGCACGTTCCAATAACGGGACCTTCCGTTACAAAGTTCGTGATGTTAACCACGGTCGCAAATCGGACGGCAAGATCGGCTACATCACTGCTAACTGGAAATTCGTTTGCGGTGTCTACTATCAGTCAGTTCCAAAGAACAAGGTGATCACCGTCATTTCTAAGAAGGGTGTTCACGCATACAAGAACAAGAACTTAACCGGTCGGGTAAAATCATACAAGAAAGGCACTCGTTTAACCGTTAAGAAACTGGTTAAACACAACCTGACCACCCGTTACCAGCTGAGCAATGGTATGTTTGTCACAGCAAATAAGAAATTAGTCATTCAGGGCAAATACTGATTATCAATAGGCATTTCCATCCAACAAGCGGCACCAATTCGAGCGTAATCGGATTGGTGCCGTTTTTTATGGACAAAATTCGCATATAAAAAGGCCAAGAACAATTCACATTGCCCTTGACCTGATTATAGAAGGATGAAGCTTAATCATTTATTTCAATTTAACTTAATCGGCTGCCATGTAACTGCCCTTAGTGATTTGAGTTGAAAGGACATAGCCATAGCCCTTGACGTACAAGAATGTCTTGGCTTTGGATGTTTTGGTAGCAGCTACCTTAACTGAACGCGTTACTTTGTAAGTAATGGCCTTAGTTAACTTGCCCTTAGGTGTGAATGTCACTTTACCTGCATCTGCATAGAAGAAACCCTTATAAAGCGTAATGTTCTTCTTGATGTGATAGGACTTAGCCTTAAAGTTCTTAACACCATTTTTTGCGATCGTGTAAGTTGTTCCCTTAGTTTTTGCTGTAGTAGTCGTCGGTGTTGTAGCAGCTGAGACTGCCATTGGAGCTGCAAAAGCAATTGGTAATGCAAGTGAAGCTACGGTAATAATCGTTGCGAATTTTTTCATAATCATACTACCTCCCTAAAAGATTAAACTCATTATTGCACGTTACAAAAAGATGTCAATGAAATAATGGCGTAATATTAACCGCCTTTACCAAAAGTTAAGTTACCGGTTACCAAATGATTATGCACAATCTTAATAGCCATGAATACCCTAACATATCAATGTTTCATTTATGTAAACTTCACAAACTTATATATTAATTTTACAATTTTTGAATGTAACAGTTTTGTAACATTGACGGTCCATGTCCCAATATGTAAAAGAACGGCAAAAGTTCCGTAAAACTTTTGCCGCTCTTGATTAAGCTCATATATTGATTTGTTTACTGTTCTTTAGAACGCAGTAACTCTTCTAATGAAGGTTGTTGTTGACGATCAATGTGGTATTGTTTTGCAAATCCTTCGGCCGTTTCTTCACCATACTTCTGTGAATCAAGTGGCATGAAGGCCGTTGCGACTGGATCGTCTTGCTTGATCTTGGCATCGATCACAATTGGCTTCTTGTTTCCAGAAGCTTGAAGGTCCTTAATCTTAGCGAAGACTTCGTCCAGGTCTTTGATGCTCTTAACGGTAAACCCAATACCACCAAGACCCTCACTGACTTTTGCCCAGTCGGCGTCATTCAAATCAACACCATAGAAGTGTTGCTTGGTCTGCATTTGTTCATACCAGATGAAGCCAAAACGGTCGTTTGAGAAGACCACGTTAATCACTGGTAAGTTGTAACGGACTTCGGTCAAAATATCTTGGACAACCATTGAAAAGCCACCATCACCAGACAATGACCATGCTTGTGCATCAGGTACACTCAAAGCGCCTGCCAAACCACCAGGAAGTCCAAAGCCCATCGTTGCAAACAAGCCGGAAATTGCGAAACGCTGGTTCTTGTTCATTGGCAAGCCACGAACGCCCCATTCGGAGACGTTTCCGGTATCGACGGCATAAGTATCGTTTGGACCGGCAATTTCAGCAATCTTCTTGGTGACCGATTCAGCATTCAAGCCATCACTGTCATCATCGGCGAGCTGATCCAACCAAGTATCCCAATTCTTCTTGTTTTCCTGGTTGGCTTCCAACCAAGCGTCCTTTGGTCGGCTCTCACCGGAGTCAATCATTGCCTGCAGATAGCTCTTGGCGTCGGCAATTACCGCATAGTCAACATCAATTCGTTTCCCGATATCATAAGGATTATTGTTGACTTGAATCATCTTGGTATCTTGTGGCCAGAAGTTGGCAAATGGGTACTCAGAAGCTAAGAACAAAATCAAATCGGCGTTTTGAATGGCCTCAAATCCAGATTTGGTACCAAGACGGCCGGTGGTTCCAATGAAGTTTGGATGGTCGGTACTGATAACACCGGTAGCCGGCACACTATTCATAACGGGAATATTAAACTGCTCGGAGAACTTGGTCAGCGTATCGCGGGCGCCAAGTAAACCACGGCCAGCATAGATCAATGGGTGCTTGGCATCCTTGATCATCTTGAGTGTATCCTCGACTGCTTTCGGGTCAACGGTTTGCTTAAAGTCATCCTTAACCACAAGTGGTGTCCTGGTAGGTGTGTAATCAATTTCTTGAGAAGTGAGGTCTTCTGGTAGGATAACAACTGCGACACCCTTTTGACGGTAGGCTTCCTTAATTGCTTGGTTCACAACGTAAGGAATTTGGTCCGCGGTCGTGACCTGCTTGTTATAAACGGAAACATCGCTAAACATAGGTGTTTCATCCATTTCCTGGAAGTAATTGGTATTCATTGCGGGTTGTGGCACTTGACCTACTAATGCCAGCACGGGAACGTGATCCATTTTAGCATCGTATAAGCCGTTAAATAGATGAGTTGCGCCAGGGCCGGCTGAACCAAAGGCAACGCCAATCTTGCCAGTGAATTTTGCATCAGCTGAAGCAGCGATTGCTCCGACTTCTTCATGGCGAACTTGGATGTATTTTACTTTGTCTTTCTCAAGATAGAGTCCTTCGACAGTATGATTGATTGAGCCGCCGGGAATTCCATAAACATGATCGACGCCCCAGTCTTCAAGTACTTTAACTAAAGCTTGTCCTGCAATCATCTTAGTCATAGAAAAATCTCCTTCTTACCAATAGTTTGTGAACCGAATCCATCACTAATCTTACTGGTTCAATTATCAAGTATAGGCATGCTGAAAATGGAATGCCAGCATTTAGACTTACTTTTCGTAAGTATAACCAAATTGATTATCATCCTTTGAAAAAGACGTTATCATTCAGGCATAAAAAACAGCCGACGGTTTCACGCGCCAGCTGCTTCTAAGATCTTCATTTAAATTAAAAATAGGTCCTCAAAAACTCTTGGACCCGCCGTTTATAAGCAACCGGATCATACCAGAAGCTCTCAGCGTGCGTTGCGTTTTTGACGATCCAAATCTGCTTGGGGGCGTGAGTCGCCTGGTAGTTTTCATAAGCCATGTACGCCGGCACATAGGTATCCTTGCCGCCATGAATAAAGAGAATTGGCCGGGTGTTTTTCTCGAGTTGCTTAACCGACGAGGCACTGTTCAAGCCAAAACCGGCCGCCCGCTTATTGATTTCACTAACCATCGGTTCAACTGGATATTCCGGTAAATGATACTGTTTCTTCAATAGGTAGGTCAGTTCTTCTTTAATACTGGAGTAGCCGCAGTCAGCGATAATCGCCTTGACTTGGGTTGGCAGCCGCTCGCCCGATAGCATTTCGACGGTGGCGCCACCCATACTAACACCAAATAAGAGCACCTTGCTGTCTTCGCCGACGTGGTCGATGGTTTGATCAATCCATTTTAAATAATCCAGCCGATCTAACCAGCCAAAGCTGATGTACTTTCCGGCGCTCTCGCCATGACCACGGTCGTCCGGCGTCAAGACATTGAAGCCCATATCGTGAAACATTTTGGCGTAGTTGGCCATTGTTTCGCGATTTCCCTTGTAACCATGGGCAATGATGACGGTCTTCTTGGAAATGCCTTCAGCCGGAATATAAGTTGCGACCATCCGTTTGTCGGGGTCGTTTCGATTAAGGTACCATTCTTCTGACGGCATATGATGAAACCAGTCAACGTACTCATAGTATTGGTCGGCATATTGCTGCTTTTCTTTAGACGTTTCAGGTACGTAATCTACACGTTTAAAGGCAAAATCAAATAGTTTCAGGCTGACCCAGAAACTGCCGGCAGTGACCGCAGTTAACGGGAGAACCAGCTTGATAAATGATGATGGCTTGAGATTTGCTAATTTCATTGATCGTCATAACTCCTCGTAAATATTATTATTAATACTAGTGACTGAATTGAGGGAAGTCAAACAACTTTACTTTTGTTTAACAAATCGACCATGACAACACAAAAACGCGCCACTTATTCGGAAACTGTTCCGATTTCATGGCGCGTTTCATTTCATTTTTATCATTATTCATTCGATTCTACTTTGATATGAGATAATAGAAGCATTATTTCATTTGAAAACAAAAGGTGGTTACGTGATGAAATTTTCCGTTCTCGGTCCCGCCGGCACTTTCGCCGATGCGGCCGCAAAAGCTTATTTAACAACCCAGCCAGATTCCGATATCGTTTTTGACTACCATCCCACTTTCGATCAGGTTTATCAAGCTGTTTCCGGTGACAACATTGGTCTTTTGCCACTGGAAAACCAGCTTGACGGTTATGTGTCCGCAACCTTGCAGCGCCTGCAGTCTGCCGATGTTACGGAGATCGGCGAGATAACCATTCCAGTGAACTTTGGCTTGGTGGCAAACGTTGCTGATTTGAAGCAAATCAAACAAATCTATGTTCAGTTTAAGACCGAGGGCCAGTGCCAAAAGTTACTTTCATCCCTGCCTCAGGCCCAAATTGTCACAACTTCTTCTAATATGGTTTCGCTTGAAAAGTTCCAATCCGGCGAGCCGGGCAGTGCGGCCATCATTCCGCAATCACAAATGGCGGTTTTAAAACAGCCGCTCATGCTGGATAAAGTTGCTGATCAAGATGACAACAGCACGCGATTTATCATTTTTAAATCCCGGCCTGCCAATCTTGAAGCACTTTCTTCACAAGCCCTATCCGATACGCATTTCAAAGCCCCGCTCTTCGTAACACCCTCTTTCAATGATCAACCCGGAACCCTTTATGAGATTCTCGGCTACTTTGCCAAGCAGCAGCTTAATTTGGTAACCCTCATGTCCTTACCTGTCAAAACCCAGTTGGGTGTTTATTCGTTTTATTTGGAAGTCTCCGGCACCCGTGACCAACAGGAGGTTCTCTTCACGACGCTTCGACAAATGGCTTCCAAATACCGTGTCCACCCGCTGGGATACTATGCGGTCTGAGCTTGGGGTGCTGACTGTGCTTGCTTGAGCGCTCGTTGTTTGGCCAAGTTTTGGCGATGAAATTCTGCCAAGTGAACCGCTTGGGTAACAAACAAATGCGTGCTGGCTTCATAATGGTACTTGCGGCCAAGCTCAGCGATATAGCCGTTGATGTAGTCAACTTCAGTTGGCCGGTCCTTGGTCATATCCTGATACATAGACGGATAATGAAGCGGCATATCAATTCGGGTATTGTGGTCGAGGGCGGCCATTTCCTCATCACGGCTGGAAACGAGTTTGATCCCGGCGCGGGCACAGATGTCATAAGCTTCGTCAATTAACTGACGACCCATTTGATAGGCACCCGGGAAGTTTCCAAACTCACCCATGGGCAACTCAAACATCGTACAAATTGTGTTGATAACGGAATTGAAGATCACCTTCGTCATTAACGTGCCTGTGAAATCATCCGTTAACGTTGGGTTCATCTTGGCCTTTTGAAGCTGGTCAAAGAGTGCCTGACACATGGCGTCCGGCTTTTCATTGAGTGGGCACATGTTCATCATCCCAGCGCCCCGCTTACCCATGAAATCAACTTCGCCTGGTCCTGGAAGAACCGTCGCAATTAGCGCAGTTCCACCAATGATTTTATCATCGCTGAAGTACTTTTGAAGTTTTTCAATATGGCCCATCCCGTTCATCGCGGTGAACGCGTACTGATCTTTGTGGAAGAAATGTGAACAACGCTCAAGGTAATCTTGAAGCTGCATTTGCTTCGTAAAGAAAATGAACATATCTGGGTGGCCGTCAAATGTTTCCGGTGTTTCCAGTTTAATTTTAGTCAAATGGCGGTCTTTATGGTCACGCATAACATATACGCCACCCTGTTCACGAATCTTGTCGATATGGGGTTGCCACGTGTCGATAAAGGTAACATCGTTGCCAGCCTCCTGCAGTAAAATTCCATAACGTAATCCCATTGCTCCTGCACCAATCATTGCAAACTTCATAAAAACCACTCTCCAATTCCAAATTTTATTTTTGATTAAAAAAAGCGCCCCTGATCTTAATTCATAAGATCAAGGGCGCTTACGCGTGTTACCACCTAAATTCACGATCTGCTCACACAAATCGTCTCATCGTGTACGGCCAATAGCTTGGCGATACACTGGCACTTTAAGGGGTGCACACCGTAGATACTCATCACTTCGCATCTACTGCTTAGAGGCTACTTTCAATTCGGTCATCATTATCCCCTCGCACTTAACGGGACTCCCTGAAATGATTAAGCGAATCTACTCTCCTCGTCGCTGCATTTTTTCAATCAAATTTTAATGCGCCTATAATCTAACTCATGGTTTTTTAATTGTCAACAACAATTTTAAAAATCATTTTTCAAATTCTGACTTTAAAAACAATCCGACCCATTTTAAATTTAAAGTTGACAAATGTAAACTTAGACTATATGCTAGACACATAAAGTTTACGTTTGTAAATTTAGTTTTGAAATGGAGATGGGATTGTGAAAGTAGTTGTCTTAATTGTTGGGCTTGCCATTATTGGGTTTATCGTCTGGTGGTTCTTCGGCAAGCATGACGTGGCCGAAGCAAATGCAAAGGTCACAAATGACCAGCAGGTGGTTGACGTTGAAGTAAACGGTGGCTACTCACCTGAAGTTGTCGTCTTGAAAAAAGGTGTGCCGGCAAGGTTGAATTTCACCCGCAAGGATTCGTCATCGTGTTTGGACCGAGTCGTCTTTTCAGACTTTGGAATTAACCAGGCACTGCCACAGAACGAAAAACAAGAGATTGAGATTGATACCAGCCATCCCGGCGAGTTTCAGTGGTCCTGCGGGATGGACATGTTTCACGGAAAATTAGTCATTAAGTAAACGGAGGAATTTATCATGAGTGAAAATAAACAAACAGTTGATGTCATCGTCGCCGGTGGGTACAAGCCTTCAGTAATCAAGCTCCAAAAAGGCATCCCCGCTGAAATTAATTTCAAACGCACCAATGCTCAAGGGTGCTTGGACGTCGTTCATTCCGATGCCCTGAACTTTTCAGAAGAATTACCAGTTGGTGTTACCAAAACGTTCCAAATTCCAACTGATCAAGCAGGTGAATTCAGCTTCAGTTGCGGAATGGACATGTTCCACGGAAAAGTCGAGGTGCGCTAATGACCATCACAAAACGGTTTTGGATTTCATTGATCTTTTCGTTGCCGATGCTGGCAGAAATGATCCTGAAACCATTTGGCTGGATGATGCCGGGTGGTGAGTGGACCATGTTTGCCCTGACGACAGTCGTCATGGTCGTCGCAGCGGGCCCATTTATTCGAAGCGCGTGGGCGTCCTTTAAGAAGCACCACTCCAATATGGATACGCTGGTCGCAATTGGAACGATGACCGCCTATCTTTACAGCATTTATGCCATGGCGACCAACCAGCCGGTCTTCTTTGAAAGTGCTGCTTTTGTCACCACCTTCGTTCTTTTAGGTCAGGTCTTTGAAGAACGGATGCGGAATAACGCTTCGAATGCTGTCGAAAAATTGGTGAACTTACAGGCGAAGGATGCTGAAGTGATCCGAGATGGCAAAGTGGTCAAGGTTCCCATCTCAGAAATTGTTGTCGGAGATATCATCAAGGTACGCCCGGGTGAAAAGATTGCCGTTGACGGCCAAATCGTCAGTGGCGCTTCGACTATCGACGAATCCATGATTACCGGAGAAAGCATGCCAGTCGAAAAAAAGGTTGGCGATTCCGTAGTCGGTGCCACTGTCAACGGGACTGGCACGTTTACTTTTAAAGCGAACAAAGTCGGCAATGAAACAATGCTGTCACAGATTGTCGAGTTGGTCAAAAAGGCCCAAAACAGTCATGCACCCATTCAGGGATTAACCGATAAAGTTTCGGCGATTTTCGTTCCACTGGTGCTGATTATCGCGATTCTAACTTTCTTGATTTGGTACGTCTTTATTGGTGCCAGCGTCGCTAGTTCCTTGATTTTTGCCGTGTCAGTAGTCGTGATTGCCTGCCCATGTGCTCTTGGACTCGCAACACCAACGGCCTTGATGGTCGGAACCGGCCGCAGTGCGCGGATGGGCATCCTGATTAAAAATGGCGAAGTTCTGGAAGCCGTCAACGATGTTAAAACAGTGATTTTTGATAAAACTGGCACCATTACGGTCGGCAAGCCCCAAGTCACTGATGTAATTGGTGATTCCGCTCAAGTACTTGGAATTGCGGCCAGCTTGGAACAGTCCTCAGAACATCCACTGGCAACGGCCATTATCAATAAAGCCAAGGATTCTAAGTTAACAATCGAACCGTCACAGGATTTTAAAGCCATCGAGGGTAAGGGCGTTCAAGCCGTTATTGACGGCCAAACCGCGTTTGTTGGTAACGACAAGCTACTCAATGACGTGTCCGTGAGTGATGAACTTAAAACTCAAATGGCCACCCTTCAGCAAGAAGCCAAGACAGTTGTCTTTGTCGGCGAAGGCCAGCGGGTTATTGGCCTAATCGCAATTCAAGACGCCCCAAAGCCAACTTCCAAGGATGCCATCTCGGCGCTTAAATCACAAGGGCTAAAAACTGTCATGCTGACTGGTGATAATCAGGCCGTTTCTCAGGCCATCGCTGATCAAGTTGGTATTGATCAAGTGGTTGCCGATGTCTTACCGGCAGATAAAGCTGACCAAGTTAAAAAGTTCCAGGCGTCCGGTAAGGTTGCCTTTGTCGGTGACGGTATTAACGATGCCCCTGCGCTAAGCACTGCTGATGTCGGTATCGCCATGGGATCCGGAACCGACATTGCCATTGAATCTGGTGGAATCGTTCTGGTTAAAAACGATCTTCGCGATGTTTACAAGGCACTGGAATTAAGTAAAAAAACGTTTAATCGAATCAAGTTGAATTTGTTCTGGGCATTCATCTACAATGTCCTCGGCATTCCGGTTGCTGCCGGCATCTTCTACTTCATTGGACTGACCTTAAGTCCAGAATTAGCCGGCTTGGCAATGGCACTTAGCTCATTGTCAGTCGTAACCAGCTCAGTCTTGTTAAATCGAACGAAAATCACACCGAGTGCCCAAGTGGCATAATTGATACAACTAAAAACGGATGGCTCATGGGTTTTGTAAAACCTGTGAGCCATCCGTTTTTGTGTTTCACGCTTAATTCAATTATTTTTCGCCTAACAGACGCTTCAGTCTGGCAATCCGCTCATCCAGTGGTGGGTGGGTGTCAAACATTTTAGCCAGAAATGGTGTTTTTCCCCGCCTCGTAACTGGCTCATTGATATAAAGTGCAGCCCCTTTGGCAGTTGGGTTGTTGGTGGGTGTCGAGTCGTTCTTCAGCAAAGTCAACGCATCAATCAAGCCCTGCGGATCCCGGGTTAAATTAACACCGGAAACATCGGCCAGAGATTCCCGTTCACGAGAAACTGAGAATTGAAGAATCTGAGCAACTGGAACACCGACGATTCGAATCATCCAGCCGCCTAACCACATGATTAGACCAAACATTAAGATTCCCAAAGCAATCGCCCAACTTGATTTGGCATCATCGTCGCTGTCACTGCCAAACCAGCTGAACCAACGACCGCCTCGCATCAACTCAATACCAGAGACAATCAACACTGTCCCAGACCCAGCAATAAAGGTCGTCAACGCAACGGTGATTGAAGACACTCGAATATCATAATTCTTGATGTGAGAAATTTCATGGGCCAAAACCCCTTCCAACTCTTCACGATTCATCATTTGACGTAATCCTTTGGTAACCGCCACAGCGGCGTGCTTAGGATCGCGACCGGTAGCAAACGCATTCGGTGACGGATCATCGGTTAAGTATATGTCCGGCATCGGAATCTGGGCAACCATGACCAAATCACTGACAATATTGAATAACTCCGGATCATCGGATTCCTGCAGTTTGTGGGCATTGGCTGACCGCATCAAAATATTGGTGACGCCCATGTAGACGAAGAACGAATAAATGGCGGCCCCAATTAGGAAACCGATCATCGTGTAGGTTGGAATGAGCCAATTGATGGTATCTTCATCCTTGGTTGCCATGGCAAAGACCAGCCCAATTAGAAAGCCGATAATGGCGATTAAAACGACAAAAAAGGTCATTACTGACCAGGTTCGCCGCCGATTTTGCTGAACTTGCTGATTTATGGTGTCCATTATCAGTCAGTCCCCTTTAAAATTTCATTTGTGGAACTTCTTTAGATTTTTCAGGAACTTCAAGGTAACTATGAGCTGGGAAGTTTCCGAATTTTGCAACCATGTTGCTTGGGAAGGTTTGCAGTTTGTTGTTATAAACCATCACGTTACTGTTGTAATTTTGACGCGAAAAGGCAATCTTATTTTCTGTATTCGTTAACTCTTCTTGAAGTGACAAAAAGTTTTGGTTTGCCTTTAACTCTGGATAGTTTTCGGAAACCGCAAACAGATGGTTTAATGCGCCGGTTAATTGATTATCGGCCTTAACCTTATCACCTAAACTAACGTTGGGATCTTGAATTTGCGAGCGCATTGCAGTGACTTTTTCAAAGGTTTCCTGTTCATGCTTGGCATAACCCTTAACTGTCTCCAGCAAATTAGGTAGCAAATCGCCCCGTCGTTGCAGTTGAACGTCAATTTGGCTGGCTGCTTCATCCACCAGGTTCCGTTGACTGACCAGACCGTTATATAGGGCAATAACGATCACAATCAAAATGACAATGATAATTCCTGTAATTAATAGTCCCATTGTATGTTCCTCCTTGGTCTCTTTGATATTCAACATACCATACTGGACCCGTTGTGAAAAGTTGATTCCTTAATAATATTACCATCTTTAAATCTTCCTTGACTATCTTCACGTGAACTCTTAAAGTATTATTAAATATAGATTAAAGAACGATTAAAAGTGATCCGGCCTACAGTACGCTGCCAAATTTCATGAGCAGGCATCTTTAACATTGCTCAACTACTTCAATCAAAAAGGTAAGGTGGACTAATCGTTTATGAATAAAGAAGAGAGACTTCAGATTCTCAAGGATTTAGTCGCATTTAGAACAGTCAACGGAAATGAGCACCTCGTCACTGCTTATATTCATGACCTACTGGCAGCTCATCATATTGGCTCAAAATTCATTCAATATTCGGATAATCGGGATAACCTAGTCGCTGAATTTGACTCCGGCCATCCTGGCCCGGTTCTTGGCTTCTCTGGTCATGCCGACGTTGTCCATGAAGGGGTTGTGTCAACCTGGACAACACCGCCATTTGCCCCAGACGTTCGGGACAACCGTTTATACGGCCGTGGGGCAGCCGACATGAAAGGTGGCTTAGCCGGCCTCACAATTGCCTTCATCAACCTGGTTGAGTCACGGGCGATCAAAAACGGTAAGTTGAGACTATATGTCACGATGGGAGAAGAAGTTGGCGAACTCGGATCCAAACTTTTAGCAGATAAAGGCTACGTGGATGATTTGGACGCGGTAGTCATCGGCGAACCCAGCGGTGTTTCAAAGCAACGGCTCGATGCTTATGTCGACAGTGGCGGCGCAAAATTTACGCCGGAATTGGCTGCTCAACTCCACGCTATCAGCCACGATCAAAAAGCACCTGAACAACATTTTATCTTTTTTGCTCACAAAGGCTGGTTAATGTATAAAGTCACCGCCCACGGAAAGGCAGCTCATTCATCCATGCCAAAAATGGGCGTCAATGCCATTGATATGCTGGTAAACTATTACCTCAAGGAAAAGCAGTTCTACCAAAGTATCCAGGCAAGTAATCCGATTTTAGGCGAAACCATTTACGCACCGACCATCATTTCCGGTGGCAAACAAATTAACAGCATTCCTGACAAGGCAAGCCTTCAAGTAAAGGTTCGAACAATTCCAGAATTTGATAACCAAACAATCATCAACAAGCTCCACCAAATGATTGAAGAGTTAAACCGACAAACTGGCTATCATCTGACCATCGATATCACCAGCAAACGGCCGGTGATCAACCACCCGGGGTCCAAAATTATCGATATCGCCCAACAGGCCGGTGCCCATCACCTGCATGAGTCACTGGATCTGCCGACAATTGGGGTATCACTTGGAACTGACGCGTCAGAATACACCCGAGTAAATGAAAAAATGGATGTCGTCGTCCTCGGTCCAGGAAACACCACCAGTCATCAGCCTAATGAATACATCGATTTAGACACATACGACAGTATGATTGAGACCTATCAAGAAATTGGTGCGCAATATTTAAAGTAACCAAATAAACGAGGTCGGAACAAAACATTTAGTTTTGTTCTGACCTCGTTTTCCTGTGAGTGGATATCATCTAATCAAAATCCGCGACAATCCGCTGATCCAAAAAGACATTTTATTCCACCACACTCATCCAAATTAAACCAGTCCCTGGGCCATCATTGCTTCTGCAACCTTTTCAAACCCGGCAATATTTGCGCCAGCCTGATAGTCCTTGTCCAACTTATATTTCTTATCGGCAGCCTCTGACTTGGCGAAAATATCTTCCATGATATCCTGCAGGCGATTATCCACCGTTTCAAAGCTCCAAGCCAGCCGCTCACTATTTTGACTCATTTCAAGCGCTGACACAGCCACGCCACCGGCATTGGCAGCTTTTCCAGGGCCGTACAGCAAGCCGCCATCCCGATAAATCGCAATTGCGTCTGGGTAGCTTGGCATATTGGCCCCTTCACACACGCATTTGGCACCATCTTTAACGATCAACTTGGCTTGATCCTTGTTGATCTCATTTTGAGTTGCGCAGGGCAAAGCCACGTCATAGTCAACGTCAAAGTCCCAGACAGATCCGCCATGGTATTCAGCTGAAGCGACCCGATCCGCGTACTCACGAATACGGCCACGTTCAACTTCCTTGATTTGTTTGACAACTTGATAGTCAATTCCCTTGGGATCATAGATATAGCCGTTGGAATCGGAAACCGTGATGACAGTTGCTCCCAACTCGGTTGCCTTTTGAATCGCATAGGTGGCCACATTTCCGGAACCGGAAATCTTGATTTTCTTTCCAGTCAGCGTATCTCCTTGAGCTTTCAGCATCGCGTTCGTGTAGTAAAGCAGACCGAACCCAGTGGCCTCAGTTCTGGCAAGACTACCGCCAAAGGTGAGCCCTTTTCCAGTCAGAACGCCATTTTTAAATCCGTTCAGTCGTTTATAAGCTCCAAACAAGTAGCCGATTTCCCGTCCACCAACCCCAATATCGCCGGCAGGAACATCCAAATCCGGACCAATATGACGTTGTAGTTCGGTCATAAAGCTTTGACAAAAGCGCATGATTTCGGAATCGGATTTGCCCTTTGGATCGAAGTCACAACCACCCTTAGCGCCACCGATTGGCAATCCGGTCAAACTATTTTTGAGAATTTGTTCAAAGCCCAGGAATTTGACCACGCTCAAGTTAACGCTGGGATGTAACCTCAGTCCACCCTTATATGGCCCGATTGCGGAATTAAACTGAACCCGAAATCCACGGTTGACGTTAAATTGACCGTCATCAGACTGCCAAGGAACCCTGAATTGAATGACCCGTTCCGGCTCCACCAATTGTGCTAAAAGGTTTGCTTTAACATATTCAGGATGGGCCTCCAAAGTGGGTGCCAAGCTATCCAAAACGGTAAATACCGCCTCTTGAAACTCCTTTTGGTCAGGGTCACGATGGTCAATTTGATCTTTAATCGATTCAATATATGTCTTTACGTTGGTCAAGGTTATTCCTACTTTCTGTTTTGGCTTTGGGAACAAATAACGGCTCTAAATAATCATTCACTTCTGAAGAACTAATTTATATTGTTATGTCATATATTAGCAGATTTTCGATGATATTTCTTCACATTATATGAATAGTTATTTAAAGGATCACAGATTCTAAGATTGAGGGAATTGGAAAACGGTTGCTAGGACTGGTTTTTCCTTCAGCCTATTGCATTTCTATTTTGTCATCAACAGTTATTGATTTGTGAAATGGCATTAATAATTATTCGTGTTCGACAGGTATATTTTCACTTCTATCTAGCCGAAATGAGCTCCACAAACCAGGATAGGCCAAATAAAGACACAATCCCAGCCATGCGAATAATCGCATAACTGGGATTGTGTCTTTATTTGGCCTATCCTAAACGGTTTGTTGCGCTCTCTGTTTTATTCAAACATCTTCTTCGTCGCCTTGGCTAACGTCTTTATATCCTTATCATAACGCGGATTTTTGACCAACTTGGCCATTGGGACCCCCGCAAAGTGGTACGCTGCGATTTCACCCGAGCGGACCGCACTTTGTTCCGTAAAGACCATTTGGTATGGCTGCTCTACGAATTCGCCCGTAAATGCCAAATTAGTTGAGTGTTCCGGAATAACCTTTGGCCGATCCGTCTTGGCCCGGTTATTGAATAGCGCGGACGCATACGGCATATATGCTGGAATGCAGTTGATGACGCTGTCCATAATTTCTTGCTTCTTATCCATGATGTTACCCGGACCTGGGTCAACCTTTGAGAGCTGTCCGAGCAATTCCTCAAGCATTTCCTTACCCGTCATCTTGATGTACTGCTTATCAACGAACTCACCCTTTCGACGTGGATACAAGAAGTAACCCCAGATAACCGCCTCGTTTGCCTTTTGGGTCGTGAAATGAGGCTGGTGGTGGACCACAATCGACATGTTAACGTCTTTATTGCCCATTGGTGTAATCGGTGTCGTCGAGATAAATGAGTTCAAAGCATTCCCAGGAACTTGAGTCGTAATCCTGGTAATTTCATTGAGTAAAATATGATCCTTGGTCGTCAGCGTGAAACTAATCCACTCACTGGCATTCCGGTCGTTGAAGAACTTATCCGGATTACCCAAGTTGTAAAAGCGGTTGGTTGCTTTCTTCCACAAGCTGGCAGCAGCGCCGTAGTCCATGTTTTCGGCAGCTGGCGTATTGAAATCGCCAAGTGTTGCCGAGTCGGTGATTGAACCGTTGGTGAAAATAACCGCCGTATCATCGTCAACCGCAACGTCTTCTTCCTCGCCGGTTTCGGTATTGGTCATGCGCAAAGCAGTCACAGTAATTTCATCCTGCATCGGTGTGTCCTTGAATTCAAAGTTCGTCACCCGTTGATTGAGAACAATCTTGACGCCCTGCTCCTTCAAATAATTAATCAGCGGCAACATGATACTTTCGTATTGATTGTATCGGGTCCGGTTAACGCCGACCAAGTGCTCAATCTGTGTAAACTCATAAATCATTTGGTGCATGTAACGGCGCAGTTCTTGCGCTGAACTCTGGGTTCTAAACGCAAAGGTTGTCTCCCACATGTACCAGAAGTTGGTGGTAAACATGTGAGGATCATCCTTAAAGTAGTCAGCAATCGTCACATTATCAAGCTTTTCTTCCTTAGAATCCGGCATCAACAAAAGTTCAGTCAACTTCATTCTGTCCTTATTATTAAAACCAAGCTTACCGCCATTAATAATTCCCTTGCCGCCTTCCATTAAACGGGCTTTATCAAAGGTCCGGTGGTTGGCATCAAATTCACGGGTATCCTCTGCGGCAGTCATCCCCGGTTCAGTTGCCGATGGGACACGACTGAGCAGATCCATTAAATCCACGTAGGTTCGGTAGTTGAGCATCCGACCGCCACGAGCAACGAAGCCTTTCGTATTTTCAAGGGGGTGAACCTTGTTCCAATACTCCCCTGCAGCCTCGTTGGCGGGTGAGCCATCATTCGAACCGTGATCATCAATTGAATAAAAGGTGATTTGGTCACCCTGCCAGTGGCCTTCTTGAATTAAATAAACAGCCGCAGCCATATTGGCCAAACCGGCACCAATTAGAATTGCTTTATTTTTTGTCATTAAAAATTCCTCCAAACAAACTCAATTATTTTGCCTCGTACTCATCATACAGGTGTGAATCGTCTTCAAACCAGCCGATTGATTTCAAGAAGCAGGCACCGGCAACAATGACACCCACCCCAGTTAAAATTAATACTGTGTGTTTCATATCCAATCGCTCCCCGTTTCAAATTTCAGCGAAAATGACGTTGTTCTTTGTATCTGCCTCTATTGTAGTAGAAATTCGGCATAAGTGTATGGACAATGTCTACATAACTGTCCATATTTTGGGAAACGTTCTCACAAATCCCCACGGTGCTTGTTTTCAGAAATTTATGAAAGTAATTGAAAATAAAACTTACGAGATATCTTTTTTTATGGTAGTGTAATCAATTGTCGTGAATAATTATTTTTTAGAATTTAGAATTAGGAGAAACATTTTATGGAAAAATCGTTAACCGCAGATCAAACAATTGCACAACCAAAACAAAAGCAGGCTGCTAAGCCCGTTGACCGACCATTTCTTGCCATGCTGGGAATGCTCATCGGCGGCTTCGTCGGAATGTTGAGTGAAACATCACTGAATATCGCCCTGCCAAGCTTAATTACCGAGCTTCACACCAGCATTGGTACCATGCAATGGTTAGTGACCGGCTACATGCTGGTCATCGGAATTGTCCTGCCAATGTCATCACTACTACAAAGAATTTTTACCACCCGTTCACTGGTCTTATTCGCCCTGTGTGACTTTATCGTCGGCGCCGTCATCTCCGCGTTGGCACCAAACTTTGCTATTTTATTAGTCGGTCGAATGATTCAGGGAATTGCGACCGGATTGATTTTACCACTGATGTTTACCGTGGCCACTTTAATCTTTCCACCCTATAAGTTAGGGTCCGCGATGGGGATGATTGGTTTGGTCATCATGTTTGCGCCAGCTGTTGGCCCAACACTTGCCGGAATGATCTTGGGAATTCTTTCATGGCACTGGATTTTCTGGTTATTCGTCCCATTCTTGTTAATCGCGTTCGTTTTAGCTGTTAAATTTTTGCCAAACGTCGGCGACATCACCAAGCCCAAAATCGACTGGTTATCACTGATCCTTTCAACAATTGGTTTTGGTGGTTTAGTGACCGGTGTCAGCTTGGCCAGTGATTCTGGTTGGACCTCACCTGAGGTATTGGGTACTCTGATCGTTTCATTACTGGTTCTTGCATGGTACATCCGACGTCAATTAGTTTCTGAAACGCCCATCTTAAACTTCAGAGTTTTCAAGAAGAGCCAGTTTACAGTTGGCTCCGTTCTGGTAATGCTCGACTTTGCGATCATCCTTTCATCCATGTACCTCTTGCCAATGTTCTGGCAAAATGGGTTGGCAATTCCAGTTGCTTTAACCGGAGTTGTGATGCTGCCCGGTGGACTGGTTAACGCCATTGTATCCGCAGTTGCCGGCCGATTCTCAGACACTGTCAGCACCAAGTTATTAACGACCTTAGGCTTTGGTATCACCATTATCGGAATTGTGATGTTGCTGCTTGCCAGTTCAACGTCACCAATGTGGTATGTCATCTTAGCTCATATTGTCATCATGATGGGTGTGCCAATGGCAATGTCTCCTGCCCAAACATTTGGATTGGGTGCCTTGGATGAACAGACTTCTGGCGACGGAAGTACCATCATGAACACCTTCCAACAAATTGTCGGCGCCATTGCCACGGCGATTGCAACCAGCCTCTTGGCATTCGGCCAAAACGCCGCTGGCCAAGTCAGTCATCAAATCGCATTTACCAATGGTGTTCACGTTGGTTTATGGTTTACATTGATTGTCGCTGCCGTTGCCTTCCTGCTTTCATTTACCATTAAGGATCGCAAGCGGGCTTAACAAAATAGTTCCAATCAAAAAGTCGCCGGACAAAATCCAGCGACTTTTTCATACATAGTATTAATTATTCAGTCGTCTTCTCAGAATGTTCCGCCACCAACTGCTTGACCGCCTTCATTGCAGCTGCCAATGCTTCATCGCTGGCTGCGTAGCTAACTCGGACGTAGCCATTATCACCAAATGGATCTCCTGGCATCAAACCAATGTGATAATCCTTTGCCAAAACGTTAACGAAATCCCAGCTGTTCATATGCAGATTTTCAGGGATTTTCGCAAAGACGTAGAAGGCCCCACCAGGGTGAACAACGTCAAAGCCGGCTTCCGCCATCTCTTTGGCGACAAAATCACGCCGCTTCTCATATTCCACCAACATTGGTTTGGAGTCATCTTGGCCATGAGTTAACGCCTCGATTGCGGCAAACTGCACGATTGAGGCTGCAGCAGTGACCGTGTATTGGTGAACTTTAGCGATTTCATCAATAAATCCGCTGGGACCAAAGACCAATCCCAATCGATATCCAGTCATGGCATGTGACTTGGAAAGGCCATTTACCACCACGGTTTGATCAGGAAGGACATTTGAGATCGAGTAATGTTTCTGCCCGTATGTCAGTTCGCCATAAATTTCATCGCTAATGACCCAAATGCCATTGTCCTTCAAAACCGTCGCAAGTGCAGCGATTTGTTCTTCCGTATAAGCCACACCGGTTGGGTTGTTTGGATCTGTCAGAATCAGGCCTTTGACATCCCAATCAGGATGGTCGTTAATTGCTTGTTGGACTTTTTCTGGAGTTAAGATAAAGCCATCATCACTGGTATCAATTAAAATCGTATTCAGCTCGTTTAAGGTCGTCAACGCATTATACAGCGGATAAGCCGGCGTTGGGATAATCACGGCGTCACCGGGCTTAAACAGGGCCTTAATGGACGATGCAACAGCTTCAGTTGCACCGACGGTTACCAAAATTTGGTCAGCGGTGTAATGATAACCAAATTTTTCCTGATAATACGTGGAAGCTGCCTCTCTCAGCGGCTGATAGCCCCAATAGTATGGATAATGAGATTCGTTATTGTTAATCGCGTCAATTGCTGCTTGCTTAATGTGTTCAGGAACATTGAAGTTGGGCTCTCCCAAAGTCAACTTAATAATCTTTGGGTCGGCGCTGATGTCATGATCGAATTTCCGCATTGCGGAAGGCATGACTTTTAACACATAAGGATTAATCTTATCTAATTCCATGATGGTAGCCTCCAGAAAAATCTATATTTTACAAATCTGTCATCAAACGGCAAAAGTTATTGTTAATAATATAACAATTTCATGAGAAGTCAATGCTAATCCGCAGAATTGTATAATTATTCTTTAATCTATCGAACCATGAGTATTGCTCAAGCAGCATTTAAATATTTTGGGTATTCTTTCATTGGGATGTCAGGTAAGAAAGGCTTATTTTTCCGGGAAGGGCTCTACTTGCAACACATTTTCACGATACGTTGCCCAGTAAACATCCCGGATATTATCGATTCCCTGCTTGGAAAGCTCAGCGTCCAGCCACTCCTGGTCTTTTCCCATCACATCCAAAACATCGGGATCAATTTGGCCATCGACAATCACAGGATAGCGAATGCTGCCTTCTCCCCGATTCAAAACAGTTAGTTGGCCGTTTTGCTCCAAAATAGCCCGCTTAACATCTCTAATATCGTAAACTCCGGCTGTTCTAAGCTTGAAGTCCACGTCTTTGGCGGATAAGTTGGCGCGAATACAATTTTCGACCAGCATCTCACCGTTTCGAACCAGCGTGATCGGTTCGCCTTCAATAAACTTGCCAAACCAATGAATGTGGGTCTTGAGATAACGGGTCACCAGAATTAACAGCGCCCATAACAGAAGAATCACCAAGAATTGAGCCATTGTAATCGCCGGATTATAAATCACCCCACCGATAATGCCACCAAGGACATAGTTTTGTAGTTGATCCATCGCCGATGTGGGTGCTAAATTTCCTTTACCGGTTAGATTGATAAGACCGTAATAAATAAGAAACCAACGATTAGTTTTAATGCAACATCTGAATATGTAAACATGTTAGCGTGCCTCCTCAACTTTAATGCGACTGGATGAATCCAGCTCAACTTTTTCCAACACAAAGGCCGTTCCATCAGCATTGTAATCCACTCGATAGAAGCCATTCGGTGCCTTGACCATCAAATTTGCATTTTGGGTGGTCGAGTTAACGCTGACCTTTTCGGGTGGCAGTTCAAGCCGCTTGGCAACCTGCCTGACGGTTTGGGTAATCTGCCCGGTTTGTTTGGATGAAGATTGAATGGCACTAAAATCGTTATATTGAACTGCCAGCACTAACAGAAGCAGTGTCGCGACAATGATGCTTAAATCCTTGTATTTAATGTCCAACCGGTTGCGCAAATAGTGAATCAAAAACAAGATGAAAATAACTGCCAGCACGCTTAAAGCGATCACTCGCGCGTACTGCCAGTTACTTTGGGAACTTTTGAGATAGTCATACGTATAAAAAGTCATTGCGTTTCCCCCGCTTTATTTAAAGTCTTCTTAATTCTATCTCAAAGTTCATTTTTGGTAAAATGATTGCTAGTTGTTAATCCATTTCTTAATACTATTCCAACTGTAGTTATTGACAATAATCCGTGGCGTCTGCTTGAGATTACTGTGATTGGTCACAATGCCGTCATTCAACGTCAAAATCACCTTTAAGCCGGGTTGGTTGGAAAGAAACTTCTGGATCTGGGAATCACCACTTCCGTATGGATAGGTAAAAATCGGCGACCGGTAGCCCACTTTTTCCTTCAAAACTCTTTGGCTGGTCGCATAATCACGTGTAAACCTCGTGTAGTTGGACGGAATATTAAAAACTGGCGTCCCGTGATCGACCATGTAGTGCATATTGTTGGTGTGGACCCCAAAGGTCACCAGACCGTGAGCACGTTTTTGAAGCCGTTGAATCGCCGGCCAAGTTGCCAGTTTAGTCCCCTGCTTGTACCAGCCAGTATTGCCGGTAATAATCGATTGGGTAAATGGATAATGTAACTTTTGGAGAACCGGGAAGGCATTTTCAATCGATGTCCGGTCGATATCATCAAACGTAATGACGACATACTTGCCATGAATGGGACGCTTGCTGTGGGCCATGGCCATCATTTGCTTAATTGAAATCACCTTGACGTGATGTGAGCGCAAATAATACATCTGCTTTTTAAATGACGGCAGGTTGACGTTAAAATCATGGAACTGGGTGTTAGGCGACACCGCCTCGTCAAATTTGACAAGCCCGGTTGGATTGAGAATGCGATGGTACGAAAAGACCATAATGCCATTTTTGACTCGTTGGTCCCGCTTCGAAATCGCAAAATCCGGCCGGTTTCCCAATTGATACTCAATATTGTGTCGAACGCTCACAGCCAGCAGTGCTAGAAAAATCACAATAAATCCGCTTAAAATCCACTTACGACTTGTCCTGCTCATGGCGTTTTGCCTCCCGTTCCAATTTTTTAATCCGCAGCCAGCCAAAGACTGTCATGAAACCAACCATTACCAACACCAGCATCGCAAATCTTGCGTAGGCATAATACGACAGGTTCAAGAATAAATAGTCCGACACTAACGTATCCGAATAGGCATTGAGTAAAAAACAAATGTTGACGTAGATAATGTAAATTGTCATCGCCCACAACATCACTAAGAAGATGAACCGTTCCAACCGTTTAAAAATCGAAGACCGTTTTCGAATAATCAGATTCGTTTCCTGTTTGTCTTTTTTCATCGTCAAAGCCCCCGATCCGGACTGCTCCAGCTGCCGGAACGCTCAGGGTCAAGAAAGAATGATCCAAGGGCAGTCAAACAGCTGACCAGATTGATAAACCAGTAGAAAACAACGTATAACGGCAGCAGTGACAAGTCCTGCCATTTGATGAAATCAGATTCCTTGGAATCGGCATAGCCAATCCAAAACTGCACCAGACTAATCAGCAACAGCAAGAATAAAATCACGCCATCCATAATGATGTCACCAGTAAATAAAATGGTGATCAGATAAAAAAGCGTTACGAACGAACAACTAATCGCCCACAAATCACTGATAATCATATCAAGTAGCAGCCATTGTTCACTCAAATGGCCGGTAATAAACATTCCCCGGTTGCGGAACAAGACTTCAAAGCCACCCCGAGCCCAACGTCTTCTTTGGTGAATCAGGTCCATAATCTTTTCAGGAACCAGGATCCAGGCCACGGATTGCGGACAGTAACGGACTTGCCAACCGTGTTGGTATAATCGCCAGGTGATGTCAATGTCTTCCGTGATTGCGTCAACGTTCCACCAACCGGCGTCGATGATCGCTGCTCTGCGATAGGCAACCACCACACCTGAAACCGTGGTGATATGGCCGATGACAAACGCCTGACCACGTTTGATGATGTCAATCACGCCCACGTATTCCAATAGCTGAAGTCGGCCCAAAATACTCGTCCGATTTCGAACAATTGGCTTACCGGCAACTGCACCTACTTTAGGATTGTCGTAAAAGCGTGCTAACATCGGCTCTAAGACATTTTTGTCAACGTAGCAGTCGGCATCCAGGCAAAGTAGGAATTCACCAGAAGCGACCTTCGTACCCTCGTTTAACGCGTTGGCTTTTCCCTTGTTGATCCTAATATCGACAATTTTAATTGGAAATTGCTCGTGATACCTTTTTTTAAGCGAATCCATGACCGCCAGCGTATTATCGTGACTGCCGTCATTAATCAAAACCAACTCGATCTTTTGATACGTAATCTTGGCGATCGACTCCACCACTTGCCCAAGCGTTTCTTCTTCATTGTGGGCTGGAACCAAAATCGAAACCAACTCGTCAGGCTGTCCTGCATGAGTATTTCGAAGTGGAATCCGTCGTTCTTGAATCGAAAAAAAGATGGATCCGGTAATCCAAACGGTCGATACAATAACCGGATATAAAATCACAAAGTAACTGATTGTGTTCATAAGTAATCCCCCCAAACAAATATGTTACCGATCCTCTGCTAGCTTTAAGAACGTTTTAATGAACTTATTGCTTGCCTGGTATACCTGCTGGTCCGTAATCGATCCAGCGGCGTCTGCCCAAAGTGAAACACTGCTGCCAACAATTCCCCGTTTCGACTTCAATGTTGTGTCATTATCGTTGTGCCAAAGTGTCGGTTTCCAATACTGCTTCATGTCACTAATCATGTAGTTCACGTTTTTCTTGGAAATATTTGCCTTCGAAAGGTTGAAATACAGGTAATAATCGTTATAGTTCAGCACCTTAAACCCGTGTTTGATCAGCTTCGGCATTGAGGCCCAGTACTTTTGTCGTTGTTTCCCGAGACTTCCGTGTTGATCGGCCGTCCAACTCCAGTAGGTCACTTGAATGTCTTTATTGAGCTTGCTTAAGCTGCTGTTCAAGAAGCCATCGTTCCATGCTTCAGGAATAAAGCCCATTTTCTCCACGTTTTGACTCGTTGCGTTCAAGTATTTAACGTAGGGCGCATTACTTTTCACCTTGTCTGTAAATTCATCCCCGCCTAAATGAAATCGGGCATTACTCTGATTGGCAAAGTCTTCTCCGACTTCATCATTGAGCTTGTTAACAAACTGAATGCCAGCCTGATTAAGATGAATTTCATCACGATAACTCTTGGAATACCAGCTGACCTGCTTAGCCAACTTGGCCTTGCCGTTTGCTTTCATGGTTTCAACCAAGGCCGTGACGTGGGCCGGTGTATCAATTTCTGGAATCAACGTAATCCCCTGCCGCTTAGCGTCTTTAACCAGGCTTTTGATCTCTGCTTGGCTATAGAAAAACTGATTGGTTTTCTTGTTATGCCAAACGCCGTTAATTTTCCTGGCGTTTTTGATCGATTGGCCAACGTAGTTATTTTCAATCGCAAAGTCCTTGTCATCGCTAAAATGAAGCTGGATAAAGCTGCCGTGGTTATCGGCAACCAAGTGAATATACCTTCTCAACGTTGATACCCGGTAGTGTCTCCGCGACACATCCAGCGTCACACCGTTGAATTTCCCGTATTCCGTATTTGAACTTGAATGGGTTGTTGCGGCTTTATGAGCTGTGCATCCCATCAATAAGACCATTAAAGGCATTAATACCAGCCAACTCTTATGTACCATGTAAGGTTCCCCCGATAATTCAAATTTTGAAACATATTTGTAACATTTAATCAGGGTCCATATTAACAAACTTCAAAAAAAATTCTATCAACAAGTCCATTTTCCAACGAAACGTTAGACTCTCTTAACAATTAATAAGATTATTATTAGAATGACTTGTTATTGTGAACAAATTGGGAATAGGGCAATTAAAAGAGGGCCACATCAGCTTTCTCGGCTAATGCGGCCCTCTCATCAAAAGGTCATATTATTATATTTTAATCACTTCGACTTAAACACTTCGACGCTTGAAGATAACGTAGCTGATCGCCATAAAGATCGCGGTGTACACTAAACTTCCAGCGATCATTTCAGGTGTTGAAAGCAGCGTCATTTTATGAAACGAGCTTGAGACCAGTTGATTTGATAGATTCATCATGTTCAGCGGGTTCCACTTGAGCCATTCCCACTTTTGCATCAATACGAACATGATGCTGGAAACGATGTTAAGCGCAAAGTAGCCGATAATTCCAATTGAAATTGCGGCAGCTGTACTTTTGAAAATGTTGGCCAGTAATAAAACCAGACTCAGTACCAACCAAATGGTTAAAAAGGACCCAACAATTCCCAGCCATTGCGTTTCCATCACCGTATGACCACCTGAATATTTATCGGAAAGCTGAAATTTGTCGTTGAACAACACAACCTTCATAAGAAGTGACCAGACGAATGCGACAACGTAAAAATAAATTGAGTAAAGCAGCATGGTGATCCATTTACTGACAAGAATCTCACCACGGTAATACTTTCGATACAGTAGTTCTTTTATCGTGCCATACTGAAACTCCATGGCAATAATCGAACTGCAGGCTGCAATCATGAACAACACAATCCAGTTGATACCGGTGAACAGTTGGACAAACTGATCCTGCGGCTGACCCCAGTACTTCGGATGGCTACGACTCAACACCGCAAACAAAGTCATCAAAATCAAAAGCGTTGCCGAAACCGCATAGGTACTTTTCTTGTGGAGCAACTTAAAAGTTTCTTGTTTTACTAACGTTATCATTCTATGACTCCTTTACTTTGTCGTTTTTAAGCAGGTTCAAAAGGGATGTTTCCAAATCACTGTGGACATGTTGAACGTCTTCAATATCAACGCCATTATCAGACAATAATTTGATCACATCGGCCATCTTGGTCTGCTCAGTTTCGATGATGCTCAGCTTATCGCCGTCATCAAGCTGATAGCCATTTTGGCTCAACACGTCCTTGGCTTTGGCATCGTCAGAAGTCTTCAAAACAAGTAACTTCTTGCTACCACTTTCAAGCTCGGCCATGCTTTGGGTGTATACGATCTGCCCCTTGTCAATGACAACCAGATCATCAACCAACTTTTCCAATTCACTTAGGATATGACTGGAAATTAAGAAAGTTGTGCCTTGCTTAGCCAAGTCCAAGATAATTTTCCGCAAATCCTTGTTAGCTTGTGGATCAAGCCCATTCATCGGTTCGTCCAGGATGACAAACTTAGGCCGATCAACCAGAGCCAATGCGATCCCAAGCTTTTGTTTCATACCTAAAGAGTAGGTCTTGGCCTTGCGGTTTATGTATGAATCCATCTTCATCTTATCGACAATATCCATAATTTGGTCTTTGGAAGTCGATTCCTTTGAAAATAGCTGCAAGTGTTGGTAACCGGTCAAAAATGGGTAAATGCCCGGATACTCAATCAAGGCGCCCACCTTGTCCATTGCTTTATGGCTGGTTGGTGAAACTAATTCGCCGTCAATTGTAATTTTTCCGCTCGAGTAGTTAAATAGTCCTAGTACGGCTTTCATGATTGTTGATTTACCAGCACCGTTTGGGCCAACTAAACCAACAATGTGACCAGTCTGAACTGAAAATGAAACATCTTTAAGAACCTGTTTACGACCAAAGTTCTTGTTAAGGTGTTCCACGTTTAATATTGCGTCTGTCATGTGTTCCTCCTAAATAATGTGTGTGAGCACGGTTCTACAAGTAAAATCCCATTCAATTTTAGCGAATGGTTGGTCCTAAGGATAACATATGTGTTAAAACTTATACAACACCCCACTTCTCATCATTTCGGCAAAATATCTGCTATGATGGGGTTGGGAATGAACGAAATGTATATCAGAATTAAGAAATCGAGGTAATTCTGCTTATGACAAAAGCTTTAATGGTGGTCACAAATAACCCGAAGTTCAAGAAAATTCAGCGGGCAACCGGCATCTGGTTAAAAGAAGCCACCCATTTCAACAAAGTGATGGTGGATAATGGCATTGACGTTGACTATGTCAGTCCGCAGGGTGGCTACGTCCCAATTGACCCACTGAGTATGGGAACTGACGATATGGATATGATTGATTGGGAATACTACTCGGATGATGTTTTTAGAAATCAACACCTGGCAGCCTCCAAAAAGCCAAGCGATATTAATCCAAACGACTATGACGTCATTTATTTTGTGGGTGGTCACGGCACCATGGGCGACTTTCCAGATAACAAGGACCTGGCTCAACTCGCCGAAACGATTTATCAAAACGGCGGCATTGTGTCAGCGAATTGTGTTGGTGTTTGCGGTTTGCTGGCGATGCGCTCAGAAGATGGCCAGCGTTTTATCCACGGACGCAAGCTGACCGGCTTTACAAACGATGAGGAAGCACTCAATGGCCTCACCAACGATGTTGATTTTCTGCTTGAGGATGAGCTGGCAAAAGCCGGGGCTGCCTTTTCAAAAGGAACGCCATTTGAATCGCACGTTGTCGTCGACGATCGACTGATCACCGGGCAAAATCCCAATTCAGCCGCAGGGGTTGGCGAAGCAGTGATTAAAGAATTATTGCAATAAATTAAGCTGTGTGAAGGATAATCCATTAAGGATGATCTCAGAACACAGCTTATTTTTTATAAAAAAGATCCGCCATCAACGGCGGATCTTTGAAGATTAATTCATGTTTAGTAACTGATACTTCTACTGATTAATATTTTCTTCTTCGATATCTTCCAAACTACGGCCCTTGGTTTCTGGAACACATGAGTGAATGAACCAAACACCCAATAGACAGATGACACCAAAAATTGCGAATACGGCGTCTTGTGGCATGCTGGCAGTCATAATAGGGAAAAGAAGTCCAACTGCGAAGGAACCAACCCAGTTAGCCGATGAAGCGGCTCCTGAAGCCCGACCACGAATGGCCAACGGGAAGACTTCACCAATCAAAACCCAAGTTAATGGTGCCCATGTAAATGAGTAAGCCGCAACATAAATACTCAAGAATGCCACAATTAATAACGGGCTTGAGTTCGGCAGCAACATTTTAATCACTGTTGGCAGCAGGAATGATAATCCCATCACTGTCCCGCCAAGAATCAGCAGCGTTCGTCGCTTAAATTTATCGGCAATTACAAGGAACACTAACGAGCCAATCACTAAGATAATGCCTTGAATAATTGGCCACATCAAAGCTGAATTTGCGGCCGTGCCTGTTGCTTTTTCAACAATCAACGGAATGTAGTAGAAAATCGCATTGGCTCCTTGGAATTGTTGGAAGGCCGCAACTCCAATTCCGGCAATTGCCAGATAACGATACTTGGAACTGAAAACCGTTCCCCAAGTCGTTGCTTTTGAAATTTTCTTCTCTTGTGAGGCAGTGTCTTGAATCTGTTCAAGCTCATCGTCAATTTCCTGATCATTTTCGCGAATGTAACTTAAAACGCGTCGGGCATCATCTGAACGACCATTTTTTACTAAAAATCGTGGTGATTCAGGGAGCTTCAAAACGCCAAAGAACAAAATCAGAGCTGGCAATGCCGCTAAGCCCAGCATTGAGCGCCAAGCCATATTTTCTGGAAGATCTTTTAATACGAAATCCATGATATAAGATAGCAGCATCCCTGAAACAATCATCGTTTGGTTAACACCGGTCAATCGGCCACGCATCTTAGCAGGCGCCATTTCTGACATGTATGCTGGAACCAGCGCTGATGAAGCCCCAACTGCCAGTCCCAGGAATACACGAACGGCAATTAAATAAAATTGGCCATCATGTGGCGAAACAGCTGACAGAAGAGAGCCCAGCATAAATACCAGTGCGGAAAGCAAAATCATCTTACGGCGGCCCAATTTGTCAGAAAGCTGTCCGGCAATTGCACCCCCGAATATTGCGCCCAACATAACGGCAGACGTTATCCAGCCGACAATTCCAGCATTGTTCTGCAGACCCCAATCAGTTTGCAAAAATGGCAGTGCGCCAGTCATAACACCAATATCATATCCAAATAGAATCCCACCAAATGAACCAAAGAAATAAATAAATCCACTTGAGATTTTCTTTTCAGTTACTGCAGCTTTTTCCATCATCATTCTCCTTTAGTCGTCTAACTAACATTTTGACTTAATCCCAGACACCAAATTGAAAGGGGTTACAATACAAATCAGATGAATTCCATTTGCTTTATATTAAACTAAGCTCTCTCTAATCCTAGTAATCATAACGCTTACATTCGTCTGAACAACGTTTGTCTGGTCATCATTCATCAATATCCTATTTCTATAATTGGTTATGATACCGGATTCATCCGTACAAATCAAGTAGTAAAACCAGTTATCGTACAAATAACCAGATTACGCTACAAAAAATGCCCTCACCACAGTATTTGTGGCGGGGACACATTTTTTACTAATATCAGTATTACGTTTACTAAAAGGTTATAACCCAGTCAATTTATAATTACTATAGATGATATAGATAGTATCAGAGGTGTTTCATTCTGACTTCTGAATGCTTCCCTGAATGTCGTCATTGGAAAAGTCATGTTGCATATAATCCTTATCGCTGACCGGAAGATGCTGTTCAAACGTATCAAACAATTGATAACTGACATCGCCCTTTACGAGGTGGAAGCCCAAAACATGTCCACCAAATTGATGATCGTCTGAAATGAAGTGGTGATGAAAACCACCAACGGCCGCCCCATTGAACACTTGTGGCGAATAATAGCCAAGTAGCGTCCCAGTTATTTGGTCCCGTGTGAAGACACTCTGATTTTCAGCAGTCTCCGTCAGCGTTTTATATGGCGGTGTCGATTTAGCAGCTGCGCGGGTCTGAATATTAGAGAAAGTCCCCTTAACTTCAATCGAGAAAAACGTATTAGAGGCCCGGCTTAAAGAAACGATTTGTCGGTTCAGCTCTTCTTCATCAACATTTTCAAGTTCTGCCAGCGGAGCATATCTGGCAAAGTGGGCATTGGCAAACGGCATCGTCAATGAATCCGAAGCGAGTGTGATGTCTCCAGTCGCATGGACATGATATGGTTTGCCAGCTAAGATAATCAGCTCACCATCCAAGCCTTCGCCAGTGCCGATTCCAGTATCGCCGTGTTTTAAAAGCTCACCCATACTGATGGTGCCCTTTAACAATCCCGGAACTAATAACGCTAAAGTACCGTGCTGATACAACGTAATGTGATTTGGCATGTCAAGACTCCCTATCATTTCAAAATAAAAGATCGATCAATTTTATGTTAGCACTTCCGCATTATGATATGACAGTATTTGTGAAAAGTTTGTGAATTGTCCCCGACTTACGAGAGATTTGTGATAAAATTTAGCCAAAATGAGGATGAGGTATCGCTTAATGAAATATTCCACTTTACTATTTGACGTTGATGATACGCTGCTGAACTTTCAGGCCGCTGAACACGCCGCAATGAAAAAACTGTTTGAAAGTATCGGGCAACCACTGACCCCTGCTGTCTACCAGGATTACCATCAGCTAAACGAAAGCTTGTGGCAACGATATGAGCTTGGTGAAATTAGCCGCCAAGAACTGTTGGACACACGCTTTACCCTGTTTTTCAGTAAATACGGGCAAGCAGTCGATGGGCAAGCTTACGAGAAACGATATCGTGACTACTTGGCAGAAGGACACAGTCCAATGCCCCAGGCAAAACAATTATTGGCAGACCTTAATGCCAACCATGACATCTTTGTGGTGACAAACGGCATCGCCAAAACTCAGCATCGCCGCTTAAATGAATCCGGATTGGCACCATATTTCACCAACGTTTTTGCCTCGGAGACCGTTGGGGTTCAAAAACCGGATCCAAAGTTTTTCGACTATGTCGCCCAACGGATTAACGGTTTTTCAAAACCCAAGTCGCTGGTTATCGGTGATTCGCTGACTTCAGACATTAAGGGTGCGACCGCTTATGGTTTGGATTCCGTTTGGTTCAATCCGACTCACAAAATTAACAAAACGCCTGCCAAACCGACCTATGAAATTGACCAATTATTACGCTTAGAAGCAATTGTTTAGGTGAACGCTTACAAACCAGCCATGAATAACATTGGCTGGTTTTTTGTTAGCTTCTCATGTCAGATAACATCACAATTGTTCTTGCATCCCCTTAATCATTAACATATACTAAGTAGTTAATTAGAATATATCTAATTATATGTTAATCTTATTCAGAATTAAGGAGGTTCAAACATGCAAGTATTCAGCCAAAAACGGATTACCAGCAACATTATCAAAGGTTCTTTAGGGAATATGATTGAATGGTTCGACTGGTATATTTATGCATCATTTGCAATTTATTTTGCGGGCTCATTTTTCCCCGACGGGAGTCAAACCGTCGAACTTTTGAGTGCTGCTGCTATTTTCGCGGTTGGCTTCCTGATGCGACCATTCGGAAGCTTTATTATGGGTAAATACGCTGATCGAAAAGGCCGGCGAGCTGCGCTGACTCTCTCCGTCAGCATCATGGCCACCGGGTCACTTTTAATCGCGGTTATTCCAACCTACAGTTCTATCGGAATCTTTGCGCCTTTGCTGCTGGTATGTATCCGACTTGTTCAAGGACTCTCCTTGGGTGGCGAATACGGAATTTCTGCCACCTATCTTTCTGAAATGGCTACTCCTGGACGCCGAGGTTATTACGCATCGTTTCAATACGTGACCCTCATCAGCGGCCAACTCATTGCGCTGACCGTTCAAATTATCCTTCAGGCGATCTTATCCGATGCACAGCTGCGGGCATTTGGCTGGCGAATTCCATTTGTCATCGGGGCGATCGGGGCAGTTGTCGTCTTATACCTGCGACTGTCGATGGACGAAACGAACCAATTTAAAAATACTGAGAAAACACAACCGGTCAGAGGGACGTTGCACGAATTAGCCAAGTATCCCAACCAAGTCTTAACGGTTGTTGGCCTCACGTTCGGCGGCACGATCGCCTTTTATACGTATACGACCTATATGCAAAAATATATGATTAATTCACTTGGCTTGCCTCCAAAACTCGTAACCATGATTAACTTTGTGGCCTTATTGATCTTCATGGCCCTTCAACCAGTATTTGGGCATCTCTCAGACAAAATTGGTCGCAAGCCGCTTCTATATTGGTTTGGCATTGGCGGCACATTGCTGACGGTTCCCATCTTTTTGTGTCTCAAAGCATTTGATACGCCAGTGGCCTCATTTTTCCTGATGCTTTCCGGCCTGCTGATTGTCAGTGGTTATACCTCAATTAATGCGATTGTTAAAGCAGAACTGTTTCCAACCGAAATCCGGGCACTGGGTGTTGGTTTCCCGTACGGGCTGACTGTTGCGATCTTTGGTGGGAGTGTCGAGTATATCGCCCTTTGGCTCAAGAATATCGGCCACGAAGATTGGTTCTTCTACTATGTTTCAGCAGCGGCGTTTGTCAGCTTCCTCGTCTACGTTCGCATGTTGGAAACATCCAAGAATTCCAAGCTCGAAGAAGACGTTGTTTCTGTGCCTGATGAACCACAAAAGCCAACGGTCGCCGGCCCACGGGATCATTAAGATTCTCAACCGTCAACTTCCTTGAAACTCTGTCACCCAGCCGGTACACTATGGTTGTATCTGACATCATCGTTATTGGGGAGGCAAAAAAATGGCAGAGAATTACGATTTTCCGAAAACACGTGAACAGTTAAACCAATTGGTCGCTGATCTCAGTCAGCTGCAAACCAACATCCAACAGACACATTGGTACATGCGTGGCGAGAACTTCTTTCGTCTTCATCCATTAATGGACGACTACAACGACGAGCTGGCGGACCAATTGGATAACGTTGCTGAACGATTGATTGCGATCAACGGTTCACCGTTTGCAACCACGCATGAATTCATCGAGAACACTGGCTTACCTGACGAAAAGGTTACCTGGGATCAATTGACCATGCGTGATTTCATTCAACGACTGGTTGATCAATTCAAGTACTTGCGCGATCAATATCAAAAGGGAATCGAAATCACTGACGAGGAAAAAGACTTTCCAACTCAAGATATGTTAAACGGCTTTAAGGAAGCGATCGATAAGAACATTTGGATGCTCAACGCTTACCTTGGCAAGGGTCCATACGACGAATAAGGTCTAATAGGTAAATACGAAAATGGGTTGAAATCAATTTGTTTCAGCCCTATTTTTATTGAAAATAGGTTTTAAGGAGGAATTCATTTTGGTTAACTCAGTAAAAATTGGTAAAAGCGATGTCCTCAGCGGTCCACTTGGACTTGGGACAAACAAGGTCGGTGGCCACAACCTGTTTGATGGCTTGAAAGATGAAGATGGCGCTGAAGTTGTGAAAACCGCCCTCAACGATGGCATCAGCTTGCTTGATACGGCATTTATGTATGGACTAGGCAAATCCGAAGAAATTATTGGAGATGTCACTCAGAATTTTGATCGTTCCAAATTCGTTATTGCCTCTAAGGCTGCCCAGGATCCAAATAACGACTTAAAGCCCAACAACGATCCCAAGTTCCTCACCAAATCAATTGATGAGGCGTTGGAACGCTTAAAAACCGATTATATCGATATCTTCTATATTCACTTTCCAGATGATCACACACCAAAGGCCGAAGCAGTTGATGCACTGGCCCAAGCAAAGAAAGCCGGAAAAATTCGAGCAATCGGAATTTCTAACTTTACGCTCGACCAAATTAAAGAAGCTAATGCGGACGACCAGGTTGATGTTGTCGAAAATCACTATAGTCTATTACACCGGGATGCCGAAAAAGAAGTTTTCCCTTACCTTAAGGCCAATCATATTTCGTTTGTTCCTTATTTTCCACTGGCCTCGGGTTTACTGACTGGTAAGTATCACCAAAACGATGCCGGTAAATTCAGCCAGTTCTCTACAGATGAATTTAGCAACATCATCGCCAGTTTGGCGAGAGTCAAAGCAATTGCCGACAAACATCAAGCGACAATCGCCCAGACCATTTTAGCCTGGTATATTGCTAACCCTAACATTGCTGTGGTAATTCCTGGCGCCAGACTTCCCGAACAGGTTGACAGCAACGCCAAAGCGCTGGACGTCCAGTTGAGCCAGGCAGAATTCAATGAAATTGATCAGTTGTTTTAGTGGATTCAAATAATCGATTACAAATTAATAGTTGAAATAAGGCCGAGTCGGAAGCGAACACTTTTGACTCGGCCTTATTTGTCTGGTAATTCCATATTATCTAATTGAACGCGCTCCAACCTGGCTGATGCTAACAAACGGCATCACATCTCAAAAATATAATCACGTACCTGCTGGGCGGCTCGCAAACCAAAGACAACAGTTTCCGATAGCGAGTTTCCACCGATGCGATTACCCCCATGAAGCCCGCCAACCACTTCGCCGACCGCATATAGACCGGGAATTGGCTGACCATCGTCTCTTAATACTTCGGCCTGATCGTTGGTTTTAACGCCACCCATTGTGTAATGAATCGCAGGAGCAACGTGAATTGCGGCGTATGGTGGCGTTTCAAGCAAGTAACGCCCTGTCTTGCGACCAAATGCAATATCCAGTCGATTAGAAACCGACTCATTCCACTTGTCAACAGTTCGAGAAAGGGTTTCACCATCCACGCCAAGCTCTTGAGCAAGACTGGTTAGATTATCAGCGGACTTAACTAAGCCCACATGATCATAAAAGTCAATGGCTTTGGCACGGCTTCGAACAGCCGCATCAAAAATTAGATATGCACCGGTACCGCCTAATTTTTCGATCGCAGCTGTGACCTTGTCGCGGGTTTCCAGTTCATTCACAAACCGGTTACCGTTTTGATCAACCAGGATTGCACCCTCGCCGCGGACGGTTTCGCCGATCAGATAAACATGATCGGTATCTTGCTGGACGGTTGGGTGAACTTGAATTCGATCCATATCAACCAACCTTGCGCCAATGTCTTTAGCAAGTAAAATGCCGTCCCCGGTGTTGCCCGGTTGATTAGTCGTCTGATACTTGTTTAAATCAGGTCGGTACTCGCTAATCAATTTCTTGCTTGCCCCAAAACCACCCGTAGCGATGATAACGGCCCTCGATTGGATTATTTGTTGACCCACCTCGGTTTGAATTTGAACGCCCGTCACTTTGACTTCGGTCAAAATGCGAGTCACTTTAACATTGCAGAACAAGGGAATTTGCCTAGCCTGGACCTGCTTTAATAAGCCATTGACCAGGTAGGCGCCAATCGCTTCTTTTGAACGTGGCCGATGTGTCCGCGGAACGCTCATCCCGCCACTAATCGTTAGGTCGTCAAGTTGGACCCCTTCTTTGTAGAGCCACTCGCGGCGCGCGCACCATGTTCGGTAAAGTACTTAAGTAAGTCCGGGTCATTTTGCCCATGACCGCCACGCAGGGTTTCATAGTAGAATTGACCAACGCTGTCTTGAATCCCCTGTTCGGTCTGGACAAATGTTTCAGCCGCGTTCATCCCGGAAGACGCCCGCTTGGTATCCCCTCCAACAGTAAGCATTTTTTCCAAAATGACCGGATGAAGCCCCAATTCTGCCGCTTTAATGGCGGTGGTCAATCCGGCGCTTCCTGATCCAATCACGACGAGATCATATTGCTTTTCTAATTTATCTAAAGAAGTCGGTTCAAATCTTTCTGACATGGGTTTCTTCCAATCTTTCAAATTTATTGTGCCCGTCTTGGCGCGAGTCCATTCGGGCCGTGCATTTTAACGCTTGCGGCAAGTGCCCGCCAGGCGCTGGTATAAAGTTGTGGCCGCTGACCGTTCCCAAGTCTTCTGGCTTGTTGTTCACAATACGCAGTCACAAATGTTGGCGAATACTTATCATCCAATCGTTGCCCACCTAAGGTTAACGGCAGCTTGATTGGTTTGTAGTTTCCACTTAAGATTGCGTTTGGCAAATCGGGTTGAAGAACCATTGGTGTGCAAATCCCGATCATATCAGCATCGTGTTTGCCTAATGCTTCTTCCATGGTCGAGATGTTTCGAAAACCACCACTTAGGACAATCGGGACGTTTACAAGTTGATGCATCATATGTGCATATCCGGAAAAGCCCACCGCCGAATTCTCGTAGTCATCACCAGAAATTTCAATCAGATCAATTCCCAGCGCTGCCATTTTTTGAATCACAGCGATCGAATCGTGTTCGGTAAACCCGTCCACGTTAAGGTCCAATGCGCTCATCTTGAGACTAATCGAAAACTGCGCACCACAAGATTCGCGAATCCCTTCATAAATATCAACCAAAAAGCGCATCCGGTTTTCCAGTGAGCCGCCAAACTCGTCGTTTCTGTGATTATCAGTTCGCGATAGAAACTGATTGACCAGGTAGCCGTAAGCTCCGTGAATTTGAACTCCCGTAAAGCCGGCGTTTTGGGCAATTTCAGCCGTTCGCACGTACTTGGCAATTATCTCATGGACTTCGGCGTTTGTGAGCTCACGTGGTGGATTAAAGGCTTTGGCATTCGGCCCATAAATTGGAATCGCGCTTGGTGCCACCGGTTGTGACGACAAATATTTTGGCGACTGTTTTCCTGGATGATTAAGTTGCATCCACAATTGAGTATGGTTTGCGGTACCTGCCTCAGCCCACTGTTTTAAAATTGGTAAGCTTTGTTCATCTTCGACAACCACATTGCCGGGTTCTGCGATAGCGCGATGGTCAACCATGACATTTCCGGTCACCACAATTCCAGCTCCGCCAGCCGCCCAGGTTTGGTAGAGCTTTGCATAGGCTTCAGTCGGTTGATGGGCATCAGTTGCCATCGTCTCACTCATTGCGGATTTAAAAAAGCGATTTTTAATCCGTTGTCCGTTCGGCAACGTCAGCGGTTTGGCAATTTGTAAATAGTTCATTTCAATCGCTCCTTTCAGTCAATCTCTTTTAATTTCGGTTGAGTTTGTTTTAATGGTAACCCGAAACTTTTTCAAGGGCAATTATCATTACCAACATTAAATCAAATTTTCAGTTACAATAAACCTAGAGGTGATTATTCAATGGATGATCAATGGCTATCTCAACTGCCAATCAAGGGGATTACCAAAGCAATCCCGGTTGGCGGCGGTGATGTAAATCAAGCATTTCGCTTAGAAACTAAAGATGACACCTATTTCCTGTTGGTTCAGCCCAATACCAAAGCCGATTTTTATGCCGGTGAAATCGCTGGACTCAAAGCATTCGAAAAAGCCGATGTCTTGGCACCCAGAGTCCTTGGAAACGGCCAAATTAACGGCAACGCTTATTTGGTGCTTAATTACTTGGAACCTGGTTCTGGCGACCAAAGCGACCTTGGCGAACTGGTTGCGAAGCTGCACCAGCATTACAGTCCTAATGGGCAATTTGGCTTTGACCTGCCCTATGTTAGCAACGATGAGAGCTTCGACAACAGTTGGACAGATTCATGGAGCGAGTTATTCGTCGACCACCGTTTGGACCGACTCCGGGACGCATTGATGAAGAAGCACTTGTGGAATGATCGTGATGCCGAAAAATACCAACAGGCGCGAGAAGTGATTTTAGATAAGTTGTCAAAACACGAAAGTGAGCCTTCATTACTTCACGGTGATTTATGGGGCGGAAATTACATGTTCCTGACGGACGGCCGACCGGCGCTTATTGATCCAGCGTCGTTTTACGGTGACCGGGAATTTGACCTGGGGATCACCACTGTGTTTGGCGGCTTTGATGCTGACTTTTATGCCGCTTATAACGCTGTTTATCCACTGGATCCGGGCGCAAACGAACGGCTCAACTTTTACCGTCTGTACTACCTGATGGTCCACACCAACAAATTTGGTACCATGTACAAGAGCAGCGCGGATAGTGCAATGACCCAGATTTTGGAACATAAATAAGATGAATAATTCAACATGCAAAAAACGCTTTGAATCCTGCAAACAGGGTCCAAAGCGTTTTTTACGTCCAAGCTAACTGACGTTACTTTACCACCAGCCAACTATCGGTCCCACCATGTACAAACCAAATGCCATCACAGTCAGGCATAGAGTCGTCACAAGGTATCGGTACCACCCGTGCATCCGGTATTTTGCGGGAAGGGCTTTGGCTTCCAACATCAGCAACAGCCCCAACACAATCGGCAGCATGAGCGCATTAAGGACTTCAACGCCAACCGCCATATCAACGAGTTGAACATTCGCCAATACCAATACGGCACCAATAACGTGTGCCAGGGTATAAATCACATAAAAGCCCATATTTTTCTTATTAAACGGTTCGTTTAAACTGTGTTTCCAGTTAAGAACCTCGGTGACGCCCCACGTCCCGGCCAAGGCGACCACCAATGCGGCAACCAGGGAGCCGCCAAGCAAGCTGACGCCGATCAATAGTTTGGCTGTCTGGCCGCCAATATAAGGGCCGAGGGCAGCAGCCAGATCACCCACGGACCCAAGCGGTTGGTTATGCCCATTTTTGCCAACCGTTGCTGCAAAGACAACCACGAACAGAATCATGATCCCCTGGGTTAAAAACGTCCCAACCAAAGTATCATGCTTGGCCTTTTTAATTGATGACGGTTGAAGCTGCTTATCAACGACGGCGCTTTGCTGGTAAAAAATCATCCAGGGCATAATGACCGCGCCGACGTTGGCTGCAACTAAGTATATGTATGAACGATGTTTCCAAGGAATGGTTGTGAGACCGTTTAAAATGTCTCCGGGTTGCGGCTTGACGAGAAATATCGCCCCAATAAATGCCAGTTCCGCCAAGCCAATGATGACGCCGATTTTTTCGGTCCTCCGATAACTTCCTGTAAATGCCACTGCAATCAATCCCACCGTGGCAATGGGAATCGTGATCCATTTTGAAACACCAAACAGTTCGCCGACGCCGGCGACTCCCACAAATTCTGTCAACAACGCACCAATTGAAGAAATGGCCAGGGTGGCCGCTGACACCCAGGCCCATCCCTTACCGAAATTCTCCCTGATCAATTCGCCGTGGCCCTTTCCAGTGACAATCCCCAACCTGACGGTCATTTCCTGAGCCATATACAAAATCGGAATGAGCAACAATTGGGGAAGAACCATCGCGTAGCCCCATTGAGCACCAGACTGGGCCGCGGTGATGAGACACCCCGCATCCGTGTCGGCAAGCATCACAATGAGTCCGGGTCCAAAGACCTTCAGCCAATGACCCACTCCTTCTCGCTGGCCCAATTCATTAATCGGGCCGGAAATATCAACAACTTCTTTCATAAGCATTTCTCCTTTTTAGTGAATGCCCAGTTCAAGTTTGGCCTCACGTGACATTTTATCAATCGACCACGCCGGTTCCCAAACCAGGTTGATTTTGACCTGCTTGACCTGTTCCAAGGCCATTAACTCCTCTTCGATTGCAGCATTCAGGTATTCGGTTAACGGACACCCCGCAATCGTTAAGGTCATCGTCACGGTACAGAGACCCTGCTCATCTAATTCAACGTTATAAATCAGGCCGAGATTCACGATATCAATGGCAAGTTCTGGATCAACCACGTCTTCGAGAACCGCCATTGCCTGATCTTTAAATGACCGCTCAGTGTTCATAAGCTCATCTCCTATCCAATCGATCCTTCCATTTCAAAGCTGATGAGTCGATTAAGCTCGACAGCATACTCCATCGGCAACTCTTTGGTGAATGGCTCCACGAAGCTCATAATAATCATTTCAGTTGCTTTGGCCTCTGGGATGCCCCGGCTCATCAAATAATACAATTGTTCCTCAGAAATTTTCGAAACTTTTGTCTCATGTTCCATCGATACGTTATTGTTCAAAATTTCGTTATAGGGGATCGTATCACTGGATGATTGGTCATCCATAATAATCGTGTCGCACTCCACGTGGGCAAACGAGCCATCTGAATGACGGCCAAACTTAATTTTGCCACGATAATCAACCGCACCGCCGTCTTTGGCAATTGATTTGGAAACAACCGATGACGAGGTGTTTGGCGCATTATGAATCATCTGAGCACCGGTATCAGAGTCAATGTTTCGACCGGCAACCGCAATTGACAGCATCGTCCCCCGTGCCCCCTCACCGTTTAAATAAACGGAGGGATACTTCATCGTTACCTTTGAGCCCAGGTTGCCATCCACCCACTCCATAATTGCGCCTTCCAGTGCTTGGGCCCGTTTGGTTTCCAAGCTGTAGACGTTGTTGGACCAATTCTGAATGGTCGTGTATCGGCAGTAGGCGTGCGGCAAGACGTTGACTTCAACAACCGCTGCGTGCAGGCTGTCGCTCTTGTATGTCGGTGCCGTACAGCCTTCAACGTATTCGACGTGGGCCCCTTCGTCAACAATAATCAAAGTGCGTTCAAACTGCCCGGATTTTTCGGCGTTAATTCGAAAATACGATTGAATCGGAGTCGTCAACGAAACCCCCTTAGGAACATAGATAAACGTTCCGCCAGACCAGACAGCCGAGTTTAGCGCCGCATACTTATTGTTTGTCGGTTTAACTAGTTTGCCGAACCACTTTTTAAACAACTCCGGATACTTTTGTAGCGCCGTATCGGTATCGGTAAAAATAATCCCCAGCTTTTCAAACTGTTCTTGCATATTGTGATAAACCACTTCCGACTCGTACTGGGCAGATGAACCCGCCAAATACTTTCGCTCGGCTTGAGGAACCCCCAACCGGTCAAAAGTCGTTTTAATTTTGTCTGGAACGTCATCCCAGTCCCGGTACTGCTTATCCGTTGCTTTTTGATAAAACGTCATATTCTCTAAATCAAGTTTGGTCAAGTCCGGCCCGAAATCAGGTTCCGGCATTTTGAGATAAGCTTGATACGCTGCCAGCCGATAATCAAGCATCCATTTGGGTTCATGCTTTTCAGCGGAAATCTCTCTCACAATGGCTTCCGTTAATCCCTTACCCGTTGAATAAACGGGCGTGACATTATCGTGAAATCCGTATTCATAGTCCTTGTCTTTAATAATCTCAGAAACATCAGTCATTGAAATCAGCTCCTTTTTGTCCCAGTATCTCATCGACTGCGTGCCAAGCTAAGGCCGCACACTTAATTCTTGCGGGAAATTCCGCCACCGACCCGACTAACGCCGCATCCCCCAGTGCATCTTCATCCGTCGACGTAATGGACTCGCCAGTAATTAAATGAGAAAACGCCATCACCAACTCACGGGCTCTTGATACCGGCTGGTGAAGCAACGCCATTGTCATCAGACTGGCTGATGCCTGCGAAATCGTGCAACCAGACCCCGAAAATGACAAGTCTTCAATTTGGTCATGGTCAATCAAAACTGAGACGTTGATCACGTCACCGCACGTCGGATTGCGTAACTGCAGCTTCCCAGTTGCTTGCGGTAAGTCACCGTAATGCTTCGGGTGCTGGGCATTTTCCAAAATAACTTCTTTATACAATTCGTTTAATTTAGCTAATCCCATCGGCAAAAAACTCCTTTACTGCGGTGATTGCGTGAATGAAACGGTCGGCATCCTGTTGTGTGTTATAAAAATAAAAGCTGGCTCGAGCAGTTGCCTCAACGTTCAAATATTCCATGAGTGGCTGAGCGCAGTGGTGCCCCGCACGAACCGCGATTCCCTCCATATCAAGACCGGTCGCAAGGTCGTGGGGATGAAGCCCCCAAACATTAAATGAGAGCACCCCCGTGTGTTTATCGGGATCGGGTGGCCCATACACCCGGACGCCGTCGATTGCCAACAGACGAGGCAACGTATACTTCACCAAGTCTTTTTCGTAAGCCAATACATTGTCCATTCCCAACTCATTTAAATAGTCAATTGCCCTGCCCAACGCAATTGCGCCGCTAATGTTGGGTGTTCCTGCTTCAAATTTCCAAGGCAACTCTTTAAACGAAGCATCCTGGTGGTGGACAAAATCGATCATCTCACCGCCAAACTGGGCTGGCGGCATCATATTTAGTAAAGCTTCTTTACCGTATAATACGCCGATACCGGTCGGCGCCAACATTTTATGTCCTGAAAGTGCGTAAAAATCAACATCCAGGTCCGAAACGTCAATCGGCATGTGCGGTGCAGCCTGAGCCCCGTCAGCAATTATGTATGCACCGTGCTGATGGGCCAGCTTGGCGAGTTCTTTAATTGGATTAACAACACCCATCACATTTGACGCGTGGGCAATTGCCACAATTTTTGTCCGGTCAGTAATTAGCTCACGAGCGCTTTGTATGTCCAATTCTCCGTCAGCGGTTAAACCAATGTATTTTAAAGTTGCATGCTGTTTTTGGGCAACTTGTTGCCAAGGAACGATATTGCTGTGATGTTCCAATTCAGAAATCACAATTTCATCGCCCTCGGAAACGACCAGGTTACCAAAGCTGGCCGCAATCCAATTAAGGCTTTCGGTTGTGGAGCGGGTAAAAATGATCGACCGCCTGGATGGCGCATTGATGAATTCGGCAACCTTATCTCGGGAAGCTTCGTAGCTTTCGGTCGCCCGCTCAGCTAATGTATGGACCCCACGGTGGACGTTTGCGTTGTCGTGTTGGTAATAGTCCATAATGGCGTTTAAAACCGCCAGCGGCTTTTGTGTGGTGGCCGCATTGTCCAGATAGACTAATGGTTCACCATTAACTTGTTGGTTAAGTATCGGAAAATCTTGTCTGGAATTATTCAGTCCCTTGTCCATTTGTCAGCTTCCTCTCGATTAGTGCGATCATTTGCTGGCGAACCTCGGCAACTGGAATGTCTGACAGAACGACACCCAGAAAGCCACGAGCAACCAGCCTTTGTGCGACATCTTTTGTCAGTCCTCTGCTCATCAAATAATAAAGTTGATCCTGGTTAATCCGGCCAACGCTGGCTGCGTGACCGGCGATGACATCATTTTCATCAATTAACAAAATCGGATTGGCATCCCCACGTGCCTTTGGTGACAGCATCAAAACCCTGTTTTCCTGTTGGGCCTTTGCGCCGTGAGCGCCTTTGATAATCTTGCCGATCCCATTGAAGACCAAAGCTGAACGCCCCAATAAAATCCCACGCTGCAAAATATTTCCTTCGGAGTGGCGACCGTAGTTGGTCACTTGGGTATCAATCCCTTGGGTTTGACGATCGGTCGAAATCGCCACCGTCTGCATCTCGGTATGCGAGCCACTACCCACTAGATCAGAGTCAAAGTCGGCGATCGTATTCCCGTCATTTAAGATACCGACTGTCCAGTCGATCCTGGCATCCTGCGCCAAAAAGCCGCGACGGTTAATGTAAGAATGCGTCGTTTCTCCCAACGAATCCAGTGCAGAGAATCTAACGTAACTGCCCGCTTGTGCCACAATTTCTACCATGATATGGGCGGGGTTGGCCGTTTCTCCGAGTGTTTCCGAGCGTTGAAGCACTTGAAACCGACTATTTTCTCCGGCGACGATTAAGGTGTGGTTGACAAAGTTTTCGGCCTGACGGCTATCCTGAACTTGAAGGAGATTAATGGGGGCCTTGACCTCAACGTTGTCAGGAACGTATAGAAATGCCCCGCCATTTAGGAGGGCCGCGTTAACTGCCGTGAGCCGATTTTCATCAACATGAACGGCTTTTTGAAATAAAAATTTGCGAACCAGGTCACTGTGTTGATGAATCGCCGTGCCTATGTCACATAAAATAACGCCTTGAGCGGCTAATTCATCGGGCAACGCCGTTTTCACAACCAGTTGTCCAAGGCTGGCAAATTGGTAGCCAGTTGCGTCATTTTGGATACTTTCAGGAACGGTTACATTTAAGACCGGTTGGTTGGTGAACGCCAGCAGTGGCCAACTGTGGTAATTGATTTTAGCAAAGACCGGCATCGCCAACGTGGGAATTTGCTGCCAAGCTTGGTTTCTTAACGTTTGGAGCCACTCGGGTTCATTTGAAAATGCCGCGTTCTGTAACAAAACCGGGTTCATTTCCAACGTTGTGGTTTTCATCATGTTACTTACCCCCGTTTCCTGCCGGGACGTCTTCATCAACTAGATTAACTTCAAGCCCAAGTTCGTCTCTTAAGCCGGCGTAACCGGTTGATTCAAGCTCATTTGCAAGCGTTGCATCGCCAGTCTTAACAATTTTTCCGCCCATCATCACATGGACCTGATCGGGGTGAATGTAATTCAACAAGCGCTGATAATGGGTAATCATCAAAACGCCGAAGTCTGGACTGGCCATTTGATTTACCCCCTTAGCAACGACTTGAAGTGCGTCAATATCAAGTCCCGAATCAATTTCATCCAAGATAGCGAAGGTTGGCTTAATCGTCATTAATTGAAGAATTTCATTGCGCTTTTTTTCACCGCCTGAAAAGCCTTCATTCAAGTAGCGCTCCGTCATGTCGTCGGACATATTTAAAACTTCCAAATTCCGATCTAAATCTTTTAAGAATGTGCGAATTGGAATCGGATCCTCAGCAGGTCGGGTGGCATTCACAGCGGCTCTCATAAACTCGAGGTTCGTAATGCCCTTAATTTCAGCCGGGTACTGCATGGCTAAAAATAGTCCTGCTCTTGCCCGTTCGTCAACCGGCTTACCCAACAGGCTCACACCATCTAATGTAATGTCGCCCTGTGTCACAAGATACTTTGGATTTCCCATGATGGTCTCCGATAAAGTCGACTTACCGGTTCCGTTGGGGCCCATAATGGCATGGGTCTCCCCCGTGTTCATGGTGAGATTGACACCTTTTAGAATTTCCTTGGTTGCTTTTGTCTCTTCATCAGACACGCTGACGTGAAGATCAGTTACTTTCAAAGTTGGCATCAGGTAAGCCCCTTTCATCTATCAGCTTCATTATGAGATTATGGTTAAAATCAAATTAATTCAAATAATAAACGCGTCGGCGTCATAACGCAATAACTGATTTTTTCCTCACTCCCTTAGAGCGGAGCTGATTGCCTTTATATTGGGAATGAGCGTTGCAAGGTAAAGTTGAGAAAAAAATAAAACTGAACAATATTTCCAAAAAAAGATTGTTTTATCATCAGATTATCATATTATTAAAACATAACTGAAAAAATAACACATATCTTAAGTAGGTGACGAAATGAGTAAATTATCACGATCGCAGAAGTTAATGTATTCTCCTGAATTCGAACACGATGCTTGTGGAATGGGATTTATCACCCAAGTCGATGGCCATCCCAGTCATGAACTCGTTGAAAAAGCTTTGACGATGCTTCAGCGGATGAATCACCGTGGTGGAACAGGAGCCGAACCCGATACGGGTGATGGCGCCGGAATCTTAATGTCGATGCCGGATGCCTTTTTTCGGAGTCAAATGGCAGAACATGAACTGACGCTTCCACCGAAGGGCGACTATGCCGTTGCCCAACTATTTCTTCCTCACGATGAAGAAAAACGTGACGCAATGCTCTCTGCAGTCATTTCACGAATCAAAGACGCCGGTTTTCCAGTACTGTGGACCCGCTCCGTTCCCTTCGTTTACGAAAGCTGCGGTCCAGCAGCCCAACAATCGATGCCGGGGTTTGTCCAAGTGATTTTAAAACGGTCGGTTGATATGAAGGCCGGGCGGGATTTTGAAGACCGGTTGTACCGCCTAAGACGACAGTTGGAAAAAACGTTTGATCGCCAGTCAATGTATATTTGTTCATTATCCAGCCAAACGATTGTATATAAGGGCATGCTGCACGCCTACCAAGTAAGCCGCTTTTACTCTGACTTACACGACCCTGAGATGAAGAGCTGCATTTGTTTGATTCACTCCCGCTTCTCAACCAACACTTTTCCAAGCTGGGATCGGGCTCAGCCATTTCGTTTTCTGGCGCATAACGGTGAAATCAACACGTTAAAGGGTGCTGAAAACTGGATGACCAGCCATAACATTGAAATTTATGATGAAGATGATTCAGATTCAGCAAAGCTCGAAAACTGCATGGAACATTTGTACCGCCACGGTCGCTCAATTCCACAGTCGTTAATGATGATGATCCCGGAAGCTTGGGAAAAAGACGCCCAAATGTCGACGAGTCAACGAGCATTTGACGAATATAATGCGTCCTTTACAGCACCGTGGGATGGCCCGGCAGCGCTCTGCTTCACGGACGGCATTCAAGTTGGGGCCTTCCTGGATCGAAACGGCTTACGGCCATCGCGATTTACCCTGACCAAAGATAATCTGTTGGTGGTTGCCTCTGAGTCCGGTGTCGTCGATATCGCTCCTCAAGACATAGCCGATAAAGGGATTCTTTCACCTGCCCAAATGATTCTGGTCGATACACAAAAGGGCAAAATCTATAAGACCGATGATCTCAAACAGCAATATGCAAAGGCCCATCCTTACGCCCAGTGGTTAGCTGCCAATCGACTGACCTTAAACGATCTGCCGGAAGTTAAATCCGAACCAAAAGTTGCCGGCAGTCAGCTGCAAACCCTCTGGCGAAGAAACGGCTACACCCATGAAGTCATCGAAACGGCCTTAATCCCGATGGCCAAAAATGGTGGCGAGCCCGTTGTCGCAATGGGGTTTGACTCCCCTTTGGCTGTCTTGAGTCATAAATCAGAATCACTGTTTACCTACTTTAAACAGTCATTTGCGCAAGTCACGAATCCACCAATTGATCCCTTACGAGAAAAAGTTGTCATCAGTACCACCCTCTTCTTGGGCCGCGATGATGACATTACAAAAGATACCAGCGGAAACTGTCAAAAGCTCAAAATTGACAGCCCGATTTTGACTGACCAAGATTATGCAAAACTGATGGCGCTGGATCTTCCCGCTTTCAAGGTGACGAAGCTTTCACTGGCTTATGACCTAACAGCGACACCCAATCGATTGGCCCACGTCTTGGAACACCTTTTCAAGCAGGCTGAAAATGCGATTGATGCCGGATCCACCATTCTGATTTTATCCGACCGTCCAGTTGCCAAGGGACAGATGACAATCCCCGTATTGCTAGCAGTTGCCGGCTTAAACAATTACCTGGTCCGCCAGGGAAAAGGTACTGCGGCATCAATCGTCGTTGACACTGCCGAAGCATGTGAAATCCACCACTTTGCCTGTTTAATCGGCTATGGTGCCATGGCCATTCATCCCTACGGCGCATTTTCCACCCTTGCGCAACGTGGATACGCCCAACAAATTCCCAATTATGCCAAAGCAGCCACCAAAGGGGTTATCAAGATCATGAGTCGGATGGGTATCTCGACGGTTGCCGGATATAAGGGTGCTCAATTGTTCGAAGCAGTTGGCTTGGCGGACTCCGTCATTGACCAATACTTCACTGGCACCCCAAGCAGAATTGGCGGCATTGACCTCAACCAAATTGAGGCTGAATATCAACAACGCTATGATTTAGCCTTCAGCAGCCATTCGATCGATGATTTGCCTTCGGGCGGCAGTTTCCAATACAAAGCCGATGGTGAATATCATTTATATAATCCAAAATCAATTTATCAGTTTCAAAAGGCCGTTCGAACAGATGATTATCAAGAATATCAAAAATACGCGATCGAAATGAACCAAGACGCGTTGGATAACCCAACGACGTTAAGATCCATGTGGACCATTAAACAGGCCGGCAACACCCCGGTTCCGTTAAGTGAAGTTGAGCCGGTCAGTTCAATTGTCAAGCGTTTTAAAGCCGGTGCCATGAGTTTTGGGGCACTTTCACAAGAAGCTCACGAAACCATTGCAATTGCCATGAATCGTTTAGGTGCCCGCAGCAACACGGGTGAAGGCGGTGAGAACCGCAACCGATTCAAAGTGGGACCAGACGGCATTGACCGCAATAGCAAAATTAAGCAGGTATCCACTGCTCGTTTTGGCGTCAACACAGAATATCTGATGAGTGCCGACGAAATCCAAATCAAAATGGCACAAGGTGCAAAGCCGGGTGAAGGTGGCCAGTTACCCGCCGGAAAAGCTTATCCCTGGGTCGCCAACATCCGTGGGTCAATTGCCGGCGTTCAGCTGATTTCGCCGCCGCCCCACCATGATATTTATTCAATCGAAGACTTGGCCCAATTGATCTATGACTTAAAGCAGGTCAATCCATACGCCATTATCAACGTTAAATTGGTTTCCTCAACGGGCGTTGGAACGATTGCCGCCGGAGTGGTGAAGGCCGGCGCCAATACCGTTGTAATTTCCGGATACGACGGCGGTACCGGAGCAGCGCCCAGAAACTCCACAAGAGACTGTGGCCTGCCCTGGGAAATGGGCTTGGCGGACGCGCACCAAACGCTGGCCTTAAACCATCTGCGACAGCGAACCACACTGGAAGTTGACGGTAAATTACTCACCGGACGAGACATCGCGATTGCGATTATGCTGGGGGCAGAAGAATTTAGCTTTGCGACCCTGACAATGGTGGCAATTGGCTGTGTCATGATGCGCAAATGCAACTTAAATACGTGTCCCGTCGGCATTACCACTCAAAATCCGGATCTCAGAAAGCTGTATGCCGGAAAGCCGGAACACATTATCAGCATGATGCACTTTTTGGCACAGGATTTGCGGGAACAAATGGCCCAACTTGGGTATCGAACGGTTGATCAAATGGTTGGCCACGGAGAGCATTTGGCCCCACGTTATGTTCCTTCAGGAAAAGCAAAAACCCTTGATTATGACCGGATTTTAAACAAGACCATTCCAATTGAACGCAAAGTCAAAAATCCATTTAAGCCCAAATACGACTGGCCAGATCTTGATACATTTGCTAAAGCCAGCTTAAAAAACGGAACTTCAACCAGTGTTGACCTGCCAATTGATAACACGATGCGAGCCGTCGGAACAAGAATGGGCGGCTGGATCGCGGCGCACTTCGGCAACTACGGGTTGGCCCCCGGCGCAATGAAATTCAATTACGTTGGAATTGCCGGTCAAAGTTTTGGCGCCTTCATTACCCAGGGCATGGAAGTAAAATTAACTGGTGAAGCCAACGACTATGTTGGTAAAGGACTTTCGGGTGGCCGGTTGATTGTCGCCTCTCCAAAGCAGGCCCGTGCTATCTATGCCCATTCGCCAATCATCGGAAACGTCGCTTGCTTCGGCGCAACTGGTGGCGAAGCTTACTTTAACGGCCGGGCTGGTGAACGTTTCTGCGTCCGAAATTCCGGTGCAAAGGTTGTCGTTGAAGGAATCGGGAATAATGGCTGTGAATATATGACCGGCGGGGTGGCCGTTATTTTAGGCCGAACCGGTCGCAATTTCGCAGCTGGAATGTCTGGCGGGGTCGCCTATGTCTATGATTGGACACAGACCTTCGAACAAAACTGCAATCAAGAGCTGGTCGACCTGTACCACATTGGTGAAAATGGTGATGACCGCATCCTACTGGACTTGCTAAAAAAACACTACAAGTACACTGGTTCAGAAATAGCCAAACATATTATTGATAACTGGCAAACCGAAAAACAAACGTTTATCAAAGTCTATCCGCGTGATTATCACCGAATGAAAGACCTAATTAATCAATTTACCAAGCCCGGCATTTCTCAAGAACAAATCATTGAAAAGGCCTTTTACACGGCCACCGGTCAAGAATAGGGGGAAACAATATGGCAGATCCAAAAGGCTTTCTCAAATACGGCCGTAAAGACAATCCAATGCGTCCAATCATGCAGCGGATCAAAGATTTTGACGCAATGGAATTAGACTTGGATGATGGCGACCGAAGACAGCAGGCGGCACGGTGTATGAACTGTGGGATTCCTTTTTGTCACCACGGCGTTTTCTACGGTGGCGGCCGGGCAGTAGCCGGTTGTCCAAACGATAATCTAATCCCCGAGTGGAATGACTTGGTGTATCAAAGCCGCGATCAGCAAGCTTTCGAGCGATTAACCAAGACGAACTATCTACCGGACATGACCGGTAGAGTTTGTCCTGCGCCGTGTGAAGCGGCCTGTGTGCAAGCATTGAATGGCCCCGGCATTACCATTCGGAACAACGAGAAATTCATTATCGAACAGGGATTCAAATACGGCTGGGTGGTCGACTCCGGCAAACCACTGCATCGAACCGGCAAAAAGATCGCCGTTATCGGTAGCGGCCCTGCCGGGATTTCAGTTGCCTGGCGACTGAATCAACTTGGCCATTCTGTCACAATTTTTGAACGTGACGATCGTTTTGGCGGCCTCCTCATGTATGGGATTCCAAATATGAAGCTTCCAAAAAACATCGTTGAACGCCGGATTGAAACCCTACGTCAAGTTGGCATCGAGCTGGTCGCAAATACTGAAGTCGGCAAGGATATTTCCGCGGATGAATTGCGCAATCGGTTTGACCGAATTGTCATCTGCACCGGCGCACGTGAAGCCAGAAACCTTGATGTTGAAGGTCGTGACCTCAAAGGGATTTATCAAGCTGTTGATTACCTGCGCCTGTCGACTCAAGCCATCATGAATGATGGTGTCGCCGCAACCACCAGTCTAAAAGGAAAACACGTATTGGTTCTTGGTGGCGGCGATACGGGAAATGATTGTATCGGCACTGTCATTCGCCAGGGCTGCGCCGGAATTACCCAGTTGGAAATTAATCCGTCTCTTCCAAAGGAACGAACCGAAGCCAATCAGTGGCCAGAGTGGCCAATGGTTCAAAAAAATGGTTACGGCCAAAAAGAAGCCAGAGCGCTGTTTGGTGACATTACCAGTTACTCAAAAACAGCAACGGCCTTTTACGGCAAGAATGGCGTTGTCACCGAGGCACGAATTAGTCACGTCAAAAATCACCAACCGATTCCAGGTGATGAAACCACCGTCAAAGCCGACCTCGTCTTATTGGCCATGGGGTTCAAGGGTGCAGAACAGTGGTTATTTGATCAGTTCAATGTCACCAAGCGTAATAAGGATTATACGACCAATGACAGTCAGGTCTTTGTCGCAGGCGATTGCCGTCGCGGCCCCAGCTTAGTTATTTGGGGCATCCACGAAGGGCGAATGTGTGCGGAAAAAGTTGATGCCACGCTTAATGTGTAATGAATCGAACCAATTTTGATAGCAGGAGGGACTGAAAACCATCGAGTTTGTGGTTTTCAGTCCCTCTTTTATTGCAAGTGCTTATTTAATTCTGAGATCTTGGTCGACATCATAAACTTCGACGCAGTATCCACGATACCCGCAGTGTGGACAAGTTAATTTCCGTGTCTTTGGGGTATGTTTTGAAAACGCAAAATCCCGCCAACTCGGCTTAAAGTGCTGATGACAGTTTGGGCAGATGTAGGCGACTTTCTTGTAATAATCCCAGACAATCCAAATGGCCATGATGACCACAAGTGGGAAAATAATTGCAGCTGGAATCCAATTCCCCGACATGATCCAGACAATGACGGCAAAGATCTCCAACCCATCCATCATTAGCCCCCATGTGATCATCCACCAACGGAACCGCGTTAACTTTGGTTTGCTTTCCATAATATTTTCGATGCCGTCTAAATCAGTTTGAGAGATTAGCGAATAATCTGTTAGACTGTCTTGAACTTTGCGAATCATTTCCAATTGAGATCTCGTTGTTTTCATTTCGTGTTTGAGGTTTTTCTCCTGTTCTTGAAGCATCAGTGATAAGACCTGCGTCGAGTTGTCCTCTGATAGCAGGTCTTTAATTGTCGCCAATGACAACCCCATTGATTTAAGCAGGATAATCAGGCGCAAAGTTTTAAGCTCCCGGTCGGTATATAAGCGCCGGCCGCCTTCAGAAATCGTCGTTGGATTTAAAATGCCCTTTTGATCATAATATTGAATCGTTCGCACTGAGACGCCACCCAGTTTTGCAAATTCTCCTGTTGTATAAGTCGACATCGTTCTCACCTCCTGATTCTTTTATATCCTATGACGCCGCGTAATGAGCAAGAAAAAAACTAAAATGGTTAAATTAAGCGTCATCGCAAACCAATCACAAACCAGGTTATCGTTTTTGTTGCTTTTTTTTAAGCATACAGCAAAAGCGTCCCGTCAGCCACAGCCGATAGGACGCTTTAAGAGTTGTTAGAATTATTTGCGAAGTTAAAATTTATTGAGCAGTGTAACCACCATCAACAACGAATTCTGCTCCAGTTGCGAATTTGGCTTCATCTGATGCCAAGTAAACGCAGATCCAAGCAATATCGTTAGGCTCACCAATGTGGCCCATTGGGGTCTTTGTCCGTTGTGACATCATTTCTTCGGCACCTTCAAGATCATCAACCAGTGGTGTCTTGATGTAGCCTGGGTGAACCGTATTAACTCGGACGTCGTAGTCCTTTAAAGCACAGTCCAAAGCGGCTGATTTTGACATAATTCTAACCGCACCCTTTGAAGCATTGTAAGCACCCAAAGTTGGGTCGCCGACAAAGCCTTCAATAGAAGACATGTTGATGATTGAAGCGCCGAGGCCCTTGTTTTTCATCCGTTGGATACCCAAACGTGTTCCAAAGAAGACACCGTCTAAGTTGACAGAGAGTAGCTTACGCCATTCTTCAGTCGTTGTTTCCTCAACACTCTTGCTAACCGCAATTCCGGCATTGTTCACAACAGTGGTAACCGGTCCAAATGCGTTTTCGGTTGTATCAAATAACTCAGTCCAACCTGCTTCATCAGAAGCATCGTGTTGAACGAATCGAATAACGTCTGGTCCACCGATTGATTTTGCGGCTTTTTCACCGATATCAGCATGGCGGCCAGTAATCACAACTTTTGCGCCTTCTTCAACAAACTTGTCGGCAATTGCCAAGCCGATTCCAAGTGTTCCACCAGTTACAATAGCAACCTTGCCTTTTAAACGATCAGTCATTTGAGTTCCTCCATAAGGGTATTTTTATTTGTTAGTGATTTATTTCACTAGTTCAGAATACACTGTGTGCAATCGTTTGTAAACAATTTTTTTATTAAAAACATCATATTGTGATTAATCAAATTAAAAAGAATCCCGAAAATGAGGATTCTCCTTTAACTAAATCGTTATTTTAAAGCCGTCATGATTCCCATCACAGTCAGCAAAACACCAACAACTGGTTTGACGTACTTGGTAAATTTTTGTGGATCCAACTTCCCCAATAACACCGGAGCCAAAAACGACCCGATGATGGCACCAAACATCAGACCAAGGCCAACCGACCAATCGACATTTCCGGCTGATAAATGAAATACGAGTCCGGTCGCTGTCATAACCACCAACACTAATGAAGAGGTTGCGGCCGCGGTGACCATATCGACTCCCATAACCAGTAAGCCGGCGACAACCGGGCCACCGCCACTTAATCCACCAATCCCAACCATCAACCCACTCAATATGCCATAAAATGGAACAAGCCACTTATTCGACTTTTTATGGTCATTCTGCTTGCTGAATAAGGTCTGAATACCCAAAATTGCAAGTACCGCCCCAATAATATAAGAATAGATTTTAACTGGAATATGTGGTGACAAAAGAGATCCCACAATTACTGCCGGAACAGCAAATATGATCATTTGCCAAGCCACCTCGACCTTAATTTTATGTTGACGAAAGTATGAGTACGAGCCAATCAACAATGACGGAAACGACGTCACCAGCGAAGTGGCAGCCGCACTTGCAGGACCCAGGCCAAAGACGGTCGTCAAAATCCCCAAATAAAATGCCGCACCGCCACCACCCAGGGTAATCACGATCGTTCCAATAATAAAGCCAACCACAATTAGCAACAAGATATTCATGATATTGATCCTTTCAAAAAAACATAATGGAATTATTGTACACCTTGATCAACATTGATTATCGCCACAATTTTGGCCGTTAATCTTTTTTCTCCAAAATAGTCAGAGATTGTGATACATTTAATGTGTATCCTATTTCCGAATTAAACGGATTTCTAACGGGGTGATATAAATGAACGAGAAAGAAAAAGCACAAAATGCGAAGCGGGCCAACATTATGTGGATCATGCTTTCGCTTATGGTGCTGGTGGTGCTTGCCGGAATTGTCGGCATTATCATGAAGAGCCATCAAACCAGCCAGTATAAAGATATGATTCGACAAAGTGTGGTTGCCTATAATAAAACAGATCCGGCAACCAAGCTGTCGCCAACCAGCAAAACAAAAGTGTATCGTGTTCGCAAATCGGGTGACGGGCAATTCTTTGTTCAGCTAAACGGAACCACGCCGAAGTTTGTGTATCAAAAAACAAAGGGGCAATGGACATCCGTTGGCACTCAGAAAAAAGTCAACATGGTTCTAAAATACCGTCCCGTCTACACTTCGACCCAACCTTAATTAACCAGATAATAAACAACAAATAAGAAGAAAGGCAGCCAGAAATCGGCTGCCTTTTAATCTCCATAAATCACTTATTGAACTGGGCTTTGAGCCGCCAAAATATCATCAATTCTCTGTAATTCTTCCCTTGAGAAGGACAAATTATCCAACGCTTTAACGTTATCCAGAAGTTGTTCGGGACGACTGGCACCAATCAAAACACTGGCAATTTCCGGTTCGCGCAAGTTCCAAGCCAGTGCCATTTCGGCAAGTGTCTGGCCACGGTCGGCTGCGACTTGGTTTAATTGTTTAACTGTCTTAATCGTTTCTTCAACCTGTTCTTCATGCAGGAAGGGACTCGTTGACTTGTGTGCCCGTGAATCAGCTGGAATGCCATTCAAATACTTATCAGTTAGCAATCCCTGCGCCAATGAGCTAAAGCTGACGGCAGCCTTATGTTCCTTCTTCAAAACCGGCAGGAGATCACTTTCAATATGACGGTCAAACATATTGTACCGAGGTTGGTGAATCACAAACGGGGTTTTTAAATCATTGAAAATTTTAGTGATTTCGGCTGTCTGTTGACCATTATAATTAGAAATTCCCACGTAAAGGGCCTTTCCTTCGTGAACCAATTCATCCAATGCCAAAGCCGTTTCTTCCAACGGTGTTTCCGGATCAAACCGGTGAGAATAAAAAATATCGACGTAATCAAGATCCATTCGTTTGAGGCTCTGATTGGCGCTGGCAATAATATTTTTGCGAGATCCCCATTCACCGTATGGGCCCGGCCACATGTAGTAACCGGCCTTGCTGGCAATAATCATTTCATCTCGATAGGCCTTCATGTCACCCGCCATAATCCGGCCAAAGTTTTCTTCGGCACTGCCCGGTTCTGGACCATAGTTGTTTGCCAAGTCAAAGTAAGTGATCCCCAAATCAAAAGCCTGGTGAATAATGGCTTTTTGATTTTCGAAGGAATCAACACTCCCAAAATTGTGCCAGAGACCAAGACTTAAAGCGGGTAATTTTAAGCCACTTTGGCCAACGCGTTTATAAACCATTTTATCGTAACGATCTTTGGATGCTGAGTACATTTTGCCATCTCCTAAATTGTTTAGCTAAAATATACCACTTCAAGTATACTTGAAGTAAAATCATTTCGACTTAGGGGGCAGCCAACTTGAAAACAATCGCTAAAACCTATTCAATCACTGAGGTTTCTAAAATGTACCACCTACCTACAACCACACTTCGCTATTATGAAGACTTGGGATTGCTCTATGATATTCCCCGAGTAAAGGGCCGCCGGGTATACACCCAAGAACACCTCAACCGTCTGGGGGCAATCTGCTGCTTCAAAGACACCGGAATGACGTTAAAGGAACTGCAGGAATTGTTCCAAGCACAGGCCGATGATTCCGGCTTGGACAAAACCTGTGAGATTCTTGACATCCACTACCAGCGGGTGTTGGACCAACTTACCCTTTTGAAGAAAAACGAACGTCATATCAAGCGTAAGGTTAGATTTTATCACGACATTAGAACTGCCAAGGAGAATCATTCGAAGATGCCGGATTGGAATGATTATCGAGATCGGGAATTTTAATTTGGAACGATCAAAAAAGAACTTTGAGAAAACGCAAACTCAAAGTTCTTTTTTAAACTCATTTCAGATCCCTAGAAGTTAATTCCAATTGATCCCAGAAAGTCGGGAACAGATAATTATTATAAGCAGCCTGCTTGAAGTTCTTCACCCGATGATTGACGGGTGTGAAGCTCAACAGCGTACTCTGTGGTGCATAAGCTGCTTCTTTATTCATATAAACCTGCCACTTCTTAAACTGCTTGATCCGATACTTTTGATTCCAAGCTTTATTGTTATTAAGACTATTGAGTAATTTGGTATTTTTCTTGGTGACAAAATGCCCCATGTTATAAGTAGCATCTTCGCCGTAGAACTGAGTTGGGGTTGGTTCGTAAGTCAATTGCCAGCCACCGACGAAAACGTCAATTTTATTTTGCTTCGGTTCACCCAGAATTGAGTAGAAACTATTAATTTCAAGTGGTCGGCCATTTGTCATTTGAACATTTAAACCCAATTTACGCCACTGCTGAACCTCGTAGCGAGAAATTTCGTTGCTGGCTGCAGATCCCTGCATGGCACCGAAGTGAATTGTCAACTTCTTGCCATTGGGTTGAACGTACCATTTTCCCTTCTTCTTGTACCCAGCCTCTTGAAGCAGCTTCTTGGCCTTGGCCATATCATACGGGAAGCCGGCTGCCTTTGAATCATGGTATTTTTTAAAAATCGGTGGAATTAGGGTATTGGGTCGCCATTGAACACCACTTAATAGCTTCTTATTGACCTTGTCCAAATCAACCGAGTACAGCATCGCTTTTCTCAGGTTCTTATTGCCCATCTTACTGTGTTTATCCATCACATTCTTGTTTTTCTTGGTATCAAAGTGACCGACATTAAACCCAAAATAGCCATAACTGAGTCCGGGGGCTCCGGCTAAGGTATAACCCTTGATGTCCTTAACTGATTTATATTGACTAGCGGGCAAACCGCCAAGCGCAAAATCATACTTTTTCGCTTTAAAGGCGGCAGCGGCGTTGCTTGAAGAAACGACTTGGATATTGATGTGTTTGATCTTTGGTTGCTGACCCCAATAATATTTATTGGGAACCCAAGCAGTTGATTCACCTTGAACCTGATTATGCAGCTTGTAAGGTCCGACAAAGATTGGGTGTTTTCGAACTGCTGGCGCTGACGAGAGTTTTGAAATTTTCACATTCTTTATGTGATTGTATGGAACCACCGTCCCCCATAAGAAAGAGTTTCCGGCGTACTGCATGGCTGGTGAAAGATGGGTGTAGGAAATCACGACCTGCTTACCATTTTGACCATGAGGATAGGTAATTCCGGAAATACTTTTGGCTTTTCCCTTGTGGTAAGCGGCCATTCCCTTAATCGTCGCCATGTCGGCCGAATACTGTTGGGCAGTCGTATTCTGATTGCCGATAATTTCATATGCATATTCAACGTCCTTGGCAATAACCGGGCTGCCATTCGACCAGCGGGCATTCTTTCGAATCGTAATGGTTGCCGTGTTGTTTTTTCGGTCTAACTTTAGATTGGCTAATCCACCCTTAACGATCTTGAAGTCTTTGTTGCTCTTAAAAAGCTGATCACCGCCACCCGGAGAATAAACATCAGAATCTTCGACATTATCCTGTAAAACTGCCAGCGTGATTCCTGTGAAGGGTGCATCAACGACCTCTGCAGCATTCAATGTGCTGTCATTCCCCGCCTTGGTCGCCTTTTCGGGAGCACTGTAGGTTGTCGGCATGGAAATTGGTTTGGATTGAGACTCAGAACTTTTATTCGAACAGGCCGCAACGGCCAGAGCTGAAAAGCTAACGGCTCCTAACACCAACCACTTCTTATTCATCTTCATAGCAATATCCCCTCGAAATATTATATTTAAATGAGAACCCTCTAATATTAATTTAATTATATATCCTCAGGGTTGGCTTATCAATACGGAAACCGCAAACCAAACAAAAAAGGTCGAAGATTTCTCCCCGGCCAGATCCTAGTGATTGCAAAATATTTCTTTTTAATTTGGGATTTAGCTCCCGTAACAATCATACCACATTCTGGTGCCTTTTAGACACCCAGTCAGGTAAGCATTCGCATATTCTCTGTTAAAAGGTAATTCGCAAACTCATCATGAGCCAGCCTCGCCTTGATTTGTGCCTCTTTCAAATCATAGGCATCCTGTTATGAATCATTGAAATCATTGAAGAAGACACCTCAGAAAAATTGTAATTTTTCCAGTTATTTCAAGCTCTGAAAGCGCTGGCAGACAACTTAAGAATATGATAATATCGACTTGACTATTCCGATAGTGTAAGAGGAGGGTGTACCTAAGATGAATTCAGAAGAAAAACAGTCACTTATCAAGTCTGTCAACGAAGCCTCACCAGATCGCCTACGTCAGTTTATCATTAACCAGGCACAATACGACCCCTCATTTTTCCAAGACGTTACCGCGCAATTTGGTGAGTTGGATACAGATGCTGAATTTGCTAAAACAAAAAAGCTCATCCAAAGTACGATTCGCCATAATAAGACCTACGGATTCATTGATTATCAGGGATGTATTGACGTCTGCAATACCCTGGATGACATTATTAACAAGTACATGCTTCGATTCCGTCAGGGACATTACCAACACGCGTTATCCGGATTATTACTGGTGGTTACCACATGTGGCCGGATGCTCTCAACGGCGGATAGTAGTTCCGGTGCCCTCACCGATACCTTTGACCGCGTCTTTTCCGCGATGAAAAATTTAAGCACCAACATTGCGCCAACCCTCTTGGACACTCAAAAAGATGCACTCGTCAAAGAAGCCATTCGCACATTCAAACGGAAACTATTTGCCGATTGGGCTGAGCAACGTTATAAGATTCTGTATAATGTGTTACCGCTCATCACCGAAAAATCCGCAAAATTAATACAAACTGCTTCCAAAAATGTTATCAAGTCAGTTGAAGCCGGCTATGACCAGGTCCAATCGCAAATTCAAGATAAAATCTTAAATGCCCGGATTTTAATTCAACTAGGCCAAACTGATGCGGCCTATGAATTTATGAACGAAAATAAAGATATTCCAGAAATCCGTGAAGTTGCCATTCAAAATGCAATTCAAAATAAGGATTATCCATTAGCCGAACGACTGTCCTTGCAGGCATCTGAAAAAGATCCGGGCTGGCGACGAATTTGGGAGCGGTATCTGATCAAGATTTATGACGCCACCGACCAACAGCAAAAGCAGCAGGAGGTTCTCGAAAAACGCTTATTCGCAAACTATCCGGATGCGTTTGAACCACTCAAAAAATTATTGAAGCAGACCGGCCAGTGGAACAATGAGCGCCCACGCATCATGCAACTGGCCGCCAAGCATCTGACACCCGAGAACAACGCCTATGTTTTAGACAAAGAGGGCCAATGGGACCAGTTGATCCAACTTGTGATGCAGAATCCTTCACTAACGGAAACCTACAGCGAACACCTTTACAACAGCTATCCCGATATGGTGAGTCGCATCTACTACCAAAACGTGATCTTAAATGACAAGAACCCCAGCAGACAAGCCTATCGTCGAATGGGTCGCAGAATTAAGAATTACGCGGAATTTGGAAATCCCAAGACCGCAATTAAGTGGATTGATGGCTTGATCGAAAAATACCCAACTCGTCCAGCAATGGCTGAAGAATTGGGTAAGGTAAAAGATAAACTGATTAAAAAGGGCGAGTTGCATTAACGACGACGATGTTTAACGACCGTGAAGAAATGAAGAATACATCCTAACAACACGTAGAAGATAACCACAAACGATGCGTAACGCCACCAAAAATCGGCAGTGGAAACCAACCGCAAACCAACTTGAATACCCATTGTTAACAGGGCCATTACAGCAACCATGAAGAACAATTCAATATATCGTTTCAATGTACTATCATCTCTCTTTTTGACTGAATTCAGGCGATGTCCCCATTTGAGGCAGGCCTGTTTTTTATTTTCCGGTAATTCTTTCATGCCCCAGGTGTTGGTCAAAACCAATTCATGGATTTTGATGACCCCGGCAGCTGACATCACCTTATCGATCGTTCGAAAACTTTGATCGGTCACACCGGTAACCCAGTTTTCGAATGCACCGGTATAACAATCCGTAATGCTTAAGTAGTGCTTATCTTTAAACCGATCCGGATGCGTGCCGCCATCATGATCAAAACGCACCAAGCGCTGGCGCATGCAGTCAAAGAAGTCCTTCATTTTTCCTGCTAATCCGCCCCAATAAGTTGGTGCTGCAATAATCCAAACGTCACTTTCCAGCATCTTTTGTTCAAGTTGATCCAATACCGGATCCTTTTGATCCCCCTGGTCCGGCTTAAATGGAAAGTCTTCCAGATAAACAGTTTCAGTGGTATTGGGTGCTTGGACCCCTGATAAGACCGTATCCATCATCATTTTCGTCACGCCGTCACTTCTATGTGACCCTAAAATACCAAGTATTTTCAAGATCAATCCCCCTTTAACATTTTTTGATCATAACCTAAAATGCTGCGAACACAAACTGAAGATTTAAGACTGTAATGATCGCCGTCAGTAGATAACCGATAATGGTGACGTATTTTTGATTGGTATGAACACCCATTAAATCCCGGTTGCTGGTCAATGCCACCATCGGAAATAAGGTAAATGGCAGTGCAATTGATAAGGCAATCTGGGCGTAAACAATAATTTGTTCAAAGTCATGATCGTTAAATCCAACCAAAAACCCAATTGCCAAAATCGGAATCAAAGTCACAAACCGGGTGAGCAATCGACGTTCCCAAAGCGGCAATCGAATATGGAGGTAACCCTCCATTACAATCTGCCCAGACAAGGTGCTGGTAATTGAGGATATCATCCCCGTAATCAGTAACGCGAACGCAAACAATGTACTCATCAACGGACTTGCCAAGCTGCCAACCACTGCCGAATTTTTCAATCCATTATAGACATCTTGAAATGCAGACAGCTGACCGCCAGTGTGAAAGAACAGCGTTCCACCCAATATCAGGAGTAAGGCGTTAATTAGGAACGCCGCCACCAAATGCACATTCGAATCCCATTTCGCAAACCGCAAAGCCTCTTTGACCTGCTTGGGATCGTGATAATCGTAACGGCGACTTTGCGCCAACGATGAATGCAAGTAAACGTTGTGCGGCATAATCGTTGCCCCAACAATCCCTAAACTCATAATCAGCATTTCATGATTGGTGAGAATTTTCGAAGTTGGCACCATACCGCTAATAATCTGCACCATATTCGGGTTGGATCGGCCAACTTCAATGCCAAAAATAATCCCAACCGTCAATATTGATGCCAAAACAATTAATTCAATTCTTCTAATTCCAAATCTTAAAAATAATAGCACTAACAAAACATCTAAAATCGTTAATAAAATACCGTACAACAGTGGCAGGCCAAATAAGAGTTTCAATGCAATCGCTGTTCCAACAACGCCTGTCATATCCGTCGCCATCATCGCTAATTCATTAATAATCCATAATGTATACCGGCCGGACTTGGGGACCTTCTGGGCAATCGCCTGGGCCAAATCCAAGCGTGCCACAACCCCCAATTTGATTGATAGCGTCTGCATAAACATTGCGACGAGAATGGACATCAGCAGAACCGATAATAATGAATATCGAAATTGACTACCACCCGACAAGGACGTGAGCCAGTTTCCGGGATCCATATAGCCAACGGCAACCAATGCGCCCGGTCCACTATAGGCTAAAAATTTTTGGACAAATGACGTTTCATAAACACTTGGAACCTCGACGCTTTGATTAATTTCGTCAAGGCTTCTATGCGTTTCATTTTGACTCATCAGTCAGCCCCCTCAGATAATTGTTTCACACTGAGATCGGCCAAGAACTGGCAAAAGTCATCACTTCCATTCATCGGCTTTACGGCATCAAAGGTATTGCCACCGCTAGCCTTGAAAGTTTGGTAATTTTGAACATTATTTTCTTCAAGTGTCTCCAGACAATCCTCAACAAAAGATGGTGTCACTAATAACACGCTTCGTTTGCCCATTGCCGCCAGTTCCATCAACGTATTCTTTAAATATGGCTTTAGCCATGGCATCGGTCCAAACTTTGACTGATAGACGGTCTGCACCTTTTCTGCAGGAACCTTGCGGAGATATTTCTGAACCCCTTGGGTGGTTGCCACACATTCCTGAGGATAGGGGTCACCCTTCTTAACCATCGACATCGGAATGCCGTGGTAACTGAAGATAACCGCATCATAATCCTTCTTCGCGTATGCATCATCGACTTGCCGAGCTAAAATTTGTCGATAGGTTGGCTGATCATCAAAATTTTTAACCAGGTGTGTTTTAACCCCGGACGCCTGGACCTTTTCGATAATCGTATCGTGCGTACTCTGGGTATAATTAGGAAACAATGGAATAACAACAATATCGCTATCCCCATTTTGATGCATTTGCCGCAACACGTCTACAATCCGTGGCTGCCCATAGTTCATCGCATACTGGACGTCCCAATCCGCCAAAATCTGTTGAACTTTTTGCTGCATGATCTCTGTGTAAGCTGTTAATGGCGATCCCGCCTTAGTCCACATATGCTGGTAAAAAGTCGCTGAGCGCCAAGTCCGCATGGGCAATACCATTCCACGCAAAATTGGCTGCCAAAACCATTTCGGCAGCGTCACAACATTTTGATCGCTTAAAAATTCTGTCAGATATGCTTTTACGTCGGTGTTGCTTGGTGAAACTGGTGACCCTAGATTCACCAGTAACAAGCCCTTTTTTCCCATGACGATCCCCTCCTCGCCGTATATCCTATATTTTAGAGGTTTCCTATGTGAAAAACAATTCAATACCTGTAAATAATTAAGGTAGGTACTGAAAAATTCTTTTTATCACTTAATTCTGCGTCAACCATGAAATTATGCGCCATGTTGGTTACAATGGAAAGTGGGAAGGACGTGATACCTTGAACGACTCCAAAGACTATCTGGATTTTTTTAACCAGACGTATAACGATCCCAGCAAGCATAGTGGGTACAGCACCAATAGTAATCTCCGGTTCGAAAGTCGAGCCGATGCCTTGGCGGTCAAAAATCTTTTGATCGAAAAAAGTCCAAGCGCAAAACAATATGAGTTTAGTGTTGAATATATTAACCCGAATAAATCGATGCAGGTCGGCTGGTACATCACCGTCAAAAAAATTGAGCAGGAGCCGGTCAAGGATCCCGCTTCTAAACCAATAAAAAATAAAAAGAATCCATAGCCTTTTAACGTAATTAATATATAGACGGCTATGAGTTAAGTGTGTGGAGGTAAAGCAATGGCAAATGATTCAATTCCAGAAATGACAATGAACGATGGCTACACCATCCCTGAAGTCCAGTTTGGCACCTACCAAATTCGCGGTGGCGCTGGACTTCAACAGGTCATGGAAGCTATCAAGCAAGGTTATCGAGGCCTTGATACGGCAACCAACTACGATAATGAGGGAATGGTTGGCGAAGCGATTCGTCGATCAGGCATGCCGCGGGCACATTTCTTTGTGACGTCTAAGTTACCAGGAAAGTATCATCAATACGATGAAGCTACAATGGCTATTCAAGAAACGCTGTATCGACTTGGTTTGGACTATTTGGATCTTTATCTCATCCACTGGCCGTTGCCAAAGCGCAATCACTACGTTGAGGCCTTTCAGGCAATGATTGATGCCCAGAAGCGCGGCTTAATTCGCTCAATTGGCGTTTCTAATTTTGAACCGGAACATCTGGACCGGCTCATTAATGAAACCGGCGTTACACCGGCCGTTAACCAAATTGAAGTTCATCCTTACTGGAATAACGAGCGCATGGTTAACGAAGACCAAAAGCGCGGAATTGTCACCGAAGCGTGGAGTCCGCTTGGTCGAGGAAGTGCCGCATTAAAGGAACCCGTGATCCAAGATTTGGCCAAAAAATATGACAAAAATGCTGCCCAAATCATTCTAAGGTGGCATTCTCAAAGAGGCGTTATTCCTGTTCCTCGTTCAAGTAATTTAGTTCACCAAAAATCAAATAAGGACATTTTTGACTTTAAGCTTACTGATCAAGAAATTCAGGCAATTAACCAATTATCAAAGCCTGATGGTCGAGTTGATGGCCAAGACCCTAATGAGTATGAAGAATTTGAATAAAATGGACCTTATTTTATGATTTAAAATGCAACTTTGACTTAGTCCCTTTGATCGGGCTTGGCCAAAGCTGTTTTAGTCACTGCTCTTAGCCGGTTCCCTGATTCCCACAACGCCAATCATGCTATTTAATGAACCATATTTGCCACGTGCGCCATTCCATGATAGGATAGTAGCCTTGGTACTAACAAATTCAAAGTAACTCAACAAATTAATAAAAAACTGACCAGCAGGTTTTTGATGCTGGCAGTTTTTATGTCGAAAAAGAGGTTTAAATCGTGAAATTCAATAAACACTTACTAATGATCACTGGCGTTCTCGCTGTTATGCTGGTACTTGCCGGCTGCGGTAACAACAGCTCTTCCACTAAATCCAGTAAACAGATGGCAAAGGACCAAACGATCAATCTCAGTACCAGTTCAGAGATTTCTACTTTGGACATCGCTAAAGCCTCTGATAGCGGCAGCTTGACGCCCCTCTACCAAATTAGTGAAGGAATTTATCGCTTGGGGCCAAAATCAAAAATTGAAAACGCCCTCGCTACCAGCACCAAAGTTTCCAACGATGGCTTAACTTATACGTTCAAATTGCGGACAAACGACAAATGGAATAACGGCCAACCTGTGACCGCCAAAGACTTTGTCTACGGCTGGCGGCGAGTTGTCAATCCAAAAACGGCTGCTGGGTATTCCTATTTATTTGAAGGTGTCAAGAACTACAGTGCCATCCAAAAGGGCCATCTGTCTGCCAATAAATTAGGTGTTTATGCGCCAAACAGCCACACATTGGTGGTCAAACTTAGCCACCCGGTTCCTTACTTCAAACTATTACTGGCATTTCCAACCTTTTTCCCACAACAGGAATCCGCAGTTAAGAAGTATGGCAGTCGATATGGAACCAGTAGTGCAACCACCGCGTACAATGGTCCGTTTGTCCTCTCCAAATGGAACGGGACCAGCGATACTTGGACTATGACAAAGAACCCCAATTATTGGGACAAGAAACACGTTAAGGCGCACCAACTCGACTTCCAAGTGATCAAAACACCAAGTACGGGATTGTCACTCTACCAACAAAATAAACTCGATGTGATTAGTCTATCGGGAGAAGAAGTCCCAACCTACAAGAATCGACCCGAGTTTAAAAAGTTTGTCGGCGGCTCGACCATGTACCTGGAGATGAACCAAAAACGGGTGAAGGCATTGAAGAATACCAAAGTTCGTCAAGCACTTTCTCGTATCATTAACAAACAAACTTTGGCCAGCCAAGTTCTTCGTGACGGCTCAACGGCACCCAAGGGATTTGTTTCAACCAACTTCTTCCGTAATCCAAAGACCGGTGCTGATTTTGCCAAGGATGCCTATGAAAAAGATGGGGTCGCCTATAATCAGTCCCAGGCGAAGAAACTTTGGCAGCAAGGCATGAAACAAGTTGGTCAAAAGAAGCTCCACTTATCGCTTCTAAGTGACGATACAGATCAGTCAAAAAAGACGACTCAATACCTGCAGAGTCAATTCAACAAGCTACCTGGATTGAGCATCACGATTCATAACGTACCCACCAAGAGCAAATTGTCCCGCTCAACCAGCGGTGATTTTGACTTAGTCGTTTCCTCGTGGGGCGCTGACTTCGCGGACCCAATCAATTTCTTGGACCTGCTGACAAAGAGCAATCCAACTAACAACGGTCATTGGGTGAACGCGACTTACGATAAGTATATTGAAGCATCTAAGACAACCGATGCCAACAATCCTGACAAGCGTTATGACGATTTGGTGAATGCTGAAAAAGTCCTAATGAAAGATCAAGGAATTGTCCCACTGTACCAGCCAGCAACGACGCAACTCTGGCGGACGAATATCCATGGATTTGTGTGGAATCCGGCCGGCATGAGCAACGGCTATAAAGGCTTGTACGTTACGAAATAATGAAGCAAAAATCTAGGATCAGATTCCGTCAAAGCCACTTTTCGGCTGCTGACGAAACCCGATCCTAGATTTTTTTGTTTTCTATCACAAATTCCCGTTATTCCTGTGGTATGAACCACGAGGACGTCCCAGGTTAAGCAACGAACCAATCTGCCCGTAGTCGAAACTTTGGCAACATCGATCGAAACAACTTGCTTGTCCGTGTAACTTTGAATGATTCTGTGTGGCTGAAAAGATTGGGTTTGCCAGCCTTGGTTGAATGATTAGTTTAAATACTAAAAGAAAAGATTGTGACAGAAGGCGCCATAACAAAAGTGATTCACCGAACAAACTAAGTTGTCGATGAATCACTTTTGTTACAGTCTAAATCTAGTTGCTTTTAGAGATTGGTGTCGCAAAACTGCCTTTTATTCGTTATTTTTGTAGATTTTTCAAGCAAATTCCAAGCAAGGTCCTGAACGTTTCAACATCATTTTCAGTCATCCCCTTGGTCATCTGACCTTCAATCCGAACAAATATATTTTCAAAATCCTTTTGGTGTGCCTCCATTTGTTCTCGTGTCGTTTTTGTTAACTGAACCTGTTTGAATCTTTTGTCTTCAGATGATGGAAAAACGGTGATAAAATTATTTTCCCTCAATCGTTTGACTAGTCCGTTAATAGTTGGCCGGCTTAAATGAAATATATTTTCCAGATCACGCTGATAAACAATCGTTTCGGCGTGGGTTAACAGGTATCCCAACAGTCTAGCTTGTGCTCCGGTCAAACTTGGAACATCGGTTCTTGCAGAAAGTTGGTTATCCAGTTCCCGTTCAAACAGCGTATTAACAGCTTTGATTAATGGCCCTAATTGAAAATTATTCATTTGTGCTCCTCTCTTATGCAGTTAGACTTTCAAATTGACTGTTGTACAGACTAGCATAGAAGCCATTTTCATTCATCAATTCTTGATGATTTCCTGTCTCTAAGATTTTACCATCTTTAAGCACAATAATTTTGTCGGCATTTTTGATTGTTGACAATCGATGGGCAATTACCAGCGATGTGCGTCCTTTGGTCAAAATGTCCATGGCTTTTTGAAGCTGTTCTTCAGTTCGAGTATCAACTGAACTAGTAGCTTCATCCAAAATCAACATTGGCCGATTTCGAACAAGCGCTCTTGCAATTGTCATTAACTGTTTTTGGCCAACAGATAGCGTTACTGAATCATTAAGAACGGTATCGTACCCTTTTGGCAACGTTCGGATAAAATGATCAATACCAACCGCTTTGGCCGCTTCAATTACTTGATCATCATCAATGTTTGGATCATTATATTTCAAATTGTTCATGATGGTATCTTCAAAGAGCCAAGCATCCTGGAGAACCATATCAAACTGATCACGGATGCTTTGCTTCGTGATGGTGTTAATGTTTTTATTATCAATCTTAATCGAGCCTTCGTCAATTTGATAAAAGCCCATTAATAAACTAATTAACGTCGTCTTTCCTGAACCTGTTGGGCCAACAATGGCTACTTTTTCGCCAGGTTCGATATGGGCATTAAAGTCCTTAATAATTGTTTCATTGTGATTATAACCAAAAGAAACGTGTTCGAAATCAATCCGGCCTTTGACATCCTTTAATTCAGTGTCTGCATCCTGGTCAGCTTGATCATCTGGTTCTTCGAGAAACTCAAAGACTCGGTGCAATGCAGCTTTAGCTGACTGGAGGCTGGAAAATGCTTGAGTGACTTGAGAAAGTGGTTGTGTGAAAATTCTAACATATACCATGAAGGCGACAACTACGCCGATTGAAATTGTATTGTTTAACACCAGCAAAGCGCCAATTACACTCACGGAAACGTAACTTAAGTTCCCGATAAATGTCATCAATGGCTGCATAATTCCGGAAATGAATTGAGATTTCCAAACACTGCTTGCCAATTTCTGGTTGCGGTCTGTAAATTCTTTCTTCGCATTTTTAGTGCCATTATAAGTTTTGACCACCTGATGGCCGGAATAAACTTCTTCAACATAGCCCGATACGTCAGCGAGATTGTTCTGTTGCTGGTTAAAATACTTTTGAGAGTGCTGAAGAAGAACAACGGTTAGAACAATTCCGATAAAGGCGGACACAATTGCCGTGAGACTCAGAATCCAGTTAGTGACCGTCATCATGAGAATGGTTCCAACAATCAACACAATAGATGATATGAGTGTTCCTAAGCTTTGGTTGAGGGCCTGACCAAAAGTATCCAAGTCATTGGTAACCCGACTTAAGGTGTCACCCTCATCGTGCTTGTCATAATAGGAAATCGGTAAACGATTAATCTTCTGACTAATCTTAGTTCTCAAATCTCGGGTAAAATTCTGCGAAACATTTGCCATCAAAAACCCTTGTCCGTAAGACATCAGTGCGCCGACGCCATAGATGATCCCTAAGATTACCACAATTCTCATAACCTGGCTGACATCAATGCTCCCCCGAAGCCCCTTGGAAATTAAGTTCGTAATTTTACTTAGTTGATTAGGACCCACAATTGTCGCAATATTGCCAAATGCCGCAAGGAAAACAGCAATAATTACTTGAGGAATATAAGGTCTACCATATTTTTTGATACCGGGAATTAAATTCGTTTGTTTTGTCATTACGCCAATTCCTCCTTTGACAGCTGTGAGTATGCGATTTCTTGATACACGTCATTATTTTTCAATAATTGTTGATGGGTTCCTTGACCCACAACTTTACCTTTATCTAGTACCACAATCTCATCTGCATCCATAATTGTACTAATCCGCTGTGCCACAATGAGTTTCGTTGTGCGACGGCGATTTTGTTTCAAGGCATCCCGAAGTCTCCGGTCAGTTGCATAATCCAAAGCCGAAAAGGAATCATCAAACATCAATACTTCAGGGTTTCGCGCAATTGCCCGTGCAATCGCCAATCGTTGTTTTTGGCCGCCAGAGAAGTTATCCCCGTGCTGCGCAACCGGTGCATCCAGCTTCTTTTCGTTCGAACTAACAAATTCCCATGCTTGAGCTGTCTTAAGAGCATCGATAATCTGTTGATCACTCATTGGACTTGTTTGATTGGTTTTACCAAAATTAATATTTGAACGAATCGTTCCACTAAATAGAACAGCTTTCTGTGGAATATAGCCTAAACGATTATTCAAATCCGATTCAGAGTAGTCACGAATGTCCACGCCATCGACTAATATTTGTCCGCTGGTAATGTCATATTGATGTGAAAGCAAGTTCAAAACGGTACTTTTCCCACTACCGGTCGATCCGATGAAAGCGACTGTTTGTCCTGGTTCAGCCTTGAATGACAAATGTGCAATGGCACTTGCTTCGGCATCCTTAAATTTAAAGGAAACATCCCTAAATTCAACTGTTCCCATGGATGTGGGCGTCTGCTGGGTTTTGTCCGGATAATTAATGTTTGGTTTAACACTCAAAACCTGATTGATTCGGCCAGCTGAAACTGTCACCCGGGGCAGAATGACAAAAATAATTGATAGCAGCAGGAACGCTAAAATAACCTGCATCGCATACGATGAGAAAACGATCATATTGCTAAACAGTGTTAGCCGTCCAGCACCCATTGCTGCATTTTCAATTAATACCGCACCAATTGCGTAGACTGCCAAGGTAAGACCATTAGAGATTAACGTCATTACTGGGTTCATCAAAGCGAGAACCCGGTTGGCAAATAAGTTAGCTCCGGTCAGTTCATGATTAGCTTTATCAAATTTTTGATTTTGGAATTGTTCAGCATTGAAAGCATGCACAACCCGCAGTCCACTTAAGTTTTCACGAGTTGTTTGATTTAATTTATCGGTTAACTTCTGAACCATCTTAAATTTTGGCTGTACCAAAGATAGGATAATCGTCAACGCAATTACTAAAAGTGCTACAGCGATTCCTGTGGCTAAAGTCCATTGCCATCCTTTATTTGCAATCTTCGTGATGGCCCATACTGCCGTGATAGGTGCTTTAATGATAACTTGCATCCCCATTGCAATGAATGTTTGAATCTGAGTAATATCATTTGTTGACCGGGTCAACAAGCTTGGAATTGAGAACTGATTAATATCTTCAGTTGAGTAATCCATCACTTGGTTAAAGACTTTGCCCCGAATTCTGGCACTAAATCCAGCAGCAACGTGTGCGGCAAAGTAACCGACAATAATTGCCGAACACATACTCAGAATAGAAAGAGCCAACATTTTTAATCCAGGATCCAAAATATCCGTTGTCGTACTTCCTGAAGTTCCCAAAGCAGTGGTAATTTGGGTCATATAATCAGGAATTTTCAATTCAAGCCATACTTGAATGGCGATGAATATCGTACTGATTGCGATCATGGCATATTCTCGCTTATTAAGTCGTTTTAGTAGTTTAAACATTTCTTCATCTCCATTAAGCTTTTATTAGCATGCTAACTATATGTGGAGTTTGTGCATGAAAAAGTCACATAGCACCCCAATTAATTAGCATGCTAACTATTATATCCGCTTAATTTTAATTGTCAACACTTTTAATACCAAATCCCAAACCAACAAAAAAAGGAACCAAAATACAGTTCCTTAATTTAAAACGTCCAAAGTTACATTGCAACTGGACGATTCTTCAACCGAATCGCCTGCTCAAAATTATCTGTGATAATCCCGGCAACGTGATCCGCCAGCAGCTTCTCTTGCGTCTTTGGATCATCCACCGTCCAAATTCGCTCATCAACGTTTGCTAACGGCTGATAGTGACTCAAGTGAAGTCCGGCGAGGTGCTCCTTGATGATCAGGGCTTTAGCATCCTTAATCACGTGATCAGACAACAGGCAATATTGTTGGCTTGGATCAATCTGGTAAGCCTTCTTTAATGAGTCCAGGTTAAACGAGGAGTAGATCACCGGATACGTCAAGTCATACTGCTTAACCAAGTCAAGAACGATTTGCTCAATGTTGGGATAATGAATCTTGTTGGTCTTGAACTCAAGATTCAAATGAACTGGACGGTGAACGGCCAATGACAACAGGTCTTTTAGCATCGGAATGGTCTCGCCATCCCGCATATGAAACTGTTGAAGTTCCTTCAAAGTATACGAACGAATCAGTCCGCTACCGTCTGTCGTTCGGTTAATCTTTTCATCGTGCATGATGACGGGAACATTGTCTTTAGTCAGGTGAACATCAAATTCTAAGCCATCAATACCATGATCAATGGCATATTTGAATCCTTTTAAAGAATTTTCGGGGAATTTAAATGGGTACCCGCGGTGTCCAAAAATCAGTGTTCTATTAGTCAATATTATGACTTCCTTTCAGTCCTTCAACTCTCTTAATATGCTTCCCTTCAAGACGTCTTCATGCCTTAATGGAAGCTATCTGCCATTTGCTTTGTTGGTCGTCTTCAGGTTCGCATTCATCGCCTTATTAGCGGTGTTTAATGCGCTGTTGATATTGCCGCCGTCATAAACGGTTTCCATCGCCGTTTCTTCCAGTTCACGAGTCAACTGCATCCCCTCCATCAAAATTCCGGAGTTGGTGTTATTTGGCTTGGCACTGGCCAACTGCTCGCCAGGAACTTTGGCCGCAGGAATCTTTTTGTACAAGTCTTGCAAGACTTTTTCCTTCTGTGAGTTCTTGTTCAAAGCCAAGTAGCCGGTGGCCTTTTGCCATTCAGCTTGATTCTTGGATTTTTCGGCGAATTTGATGAATTCCCATGCACCTCTTTGCGTCTTTTTAGGCTTGTCATTTGAAATCCACAGAGCCGCACCACCGATCCCGACACCATTGGCTTTAACACCATCTGGATGTGGGAAGTATGAAATACCCAGCTTGTTCTTGGTCCCGGTCGTTAACTGACCGATGTAGGCTGATGATTGAACAAAGATACCCAACTTATTTGCCAGGAATGCGGCAATTTCGTTGTTTTCGGCACTCGAACCAGAGCCATAGTTGACGAAGTCGCCGGATTTAATATTCGTTCGAATCCAGCTCAAAAACTTTTTAGTCGTTGGATTATTCAAATTAATCTTAGTTGGCGTTCCCGTATGACCATCACCGTTATTGATGAGTGACGTATGTGCGTTGGCAAGAGCTTCTTCCATCAGCCAGCCATAAATCTCCATCGTCATCCCCTTAACCTTGTGATGAGACTTTTCGTAAAGCTCTTTAGCTGCTCGGGTAACCTCACTATAACTTGGTGATTTGGAAGGTGGCGTTACACCATACTTTTTGAACAATGATGCGTTGTAGTATAACACCGGTTGTGACGTATTAAACGGCATGGCCAGCTGCTTACCCTTGTTTGAGTAAAACGATCGGGCAACAGGTGAAATGTCACTGACGTCATAGTTGTCTTCATCAATAAACTTCTGAACAGGGGTGGTGTACTTACTGTGCATCATTTGCGCGGTTGAAATATCAAACGACTGGAATAATGCAGGCGACGCACTCGTTCCGTGACTTTGGATAATCTTTTGAACCGCTTCATCATAAGCCCCTTGGTATTGAGGAATTACCTCGTACTTGTTTTGTGACTTGTTAAAATCATCCACTAGTTTATCAAGTGCAACTTCAGCTGGGCCACCCATTTCATTCCAGAAAACAACTGGTGTGCGACCGGCCTTGGCAGAGGTCGCATTTTTGGAGCCATTTACAAAAACGATACCCAAGACAATGGCAAAAACCGCAAAAATCGGTAACGCATATGCTTTGAGGAATGCTGTCAATTTTTTCATCATTTACCAGCACCTTCATTCACACCTGACTTGAAGTAATGTTGTCCGATAAAAAGGACAATTAAGGTTGGAATGACCACGATCGCTGCAGTAGCTTGAATCATGCCCCAATCGTTAAATGTCTCTTCAGATTGAAGTTGACGCAATCCATTTTGAACCGGGCGAAAATCATTACTGAAGGTGGTCAGCATTGGCCACAAGTACTGATTCCAAGCGCCCAAGAAGCTGTAGGCACCCAAAGTCATCAGCGGAATGCGGTTATAGGGTAGCACCATTTTCCAATAAAATTGAAAGTGACCGAGCCCTTCAATATCAGCAGCTTCCTTTAACTCAATTGGCATTTGCATAAATGACTGACGGAGCATAAAGACACCAAAAGCTGATGTTAGAAATGGAATCACCATTACTGAGTAGCTGTTTAACAGGCCCATTGCTTTAACTGTTTGAAAGTTGGGAATGATTTCAGCTTCAAACGGCAGCATCATCGTTGCCAAAAATAAACCAAATAAGAATTTACGACCCCTGAACTTCAAGAAGACAAATGCATAGGCACTCATCGAACAAAAGATCAGTTGGGCAATCATGGTAGCCGTTGAAATCACCAGACTATTTCCCAGATACCTGAGAATTGGCGTTTGCGTAAAGGCATCAATATAGTTCTGGAAGGAAACTTTGGTGCTCAAGAAATTTCCCTGAGCAATTTGCATTGTTGGTAAAAAGCTGGTCCACAGACCGATCAGAAACGGTGCTAAAACAACAATTGCGAGAATTGTCAGTAGTGCATAGTCCCAAATTCGCCGGGACAACTTCGGCTTTGTGACGATATCCATTAGTAATTCACCCGCTTTTCTAAGACTTTGAATTGAAGGTATGTGAAGGCAGCGATAATAATTGTGAGAATAATGGATTCGGCACTTGCCTGAGCATAATTACCGCTGTAAAAGGCATCCTTGTAAATACGGTAGACCAGCATATTTGTTGCGTTCGTTGGGCCACCTTTTGTCATCAAATCAATCAGGCCAAAGCTCTTAAATGATTCAATCAAGGTAATGATGGATACGAAGAACAAGGTTGGCGAGATTGATGGCACCGTGATGTGAAAGAATTGGAACCGAGAAGAAGCCCCCTCAATGTTGGCTGCTTCATACAACGTGGTTGGAACTGAGGACATTGCGCCAAGTAAAATCAAGAACGTAAAGCCCAGGTTCATCCAAACGGTGGTAATAATGACTGCCCACATCGCTGCAGTCGGATTCGTTAACCAGGGGATTTGCGGCAAATGCATCCAGGTACTGATCAAGGACAAGAACCCAGTTGACGGGTTAAAAATGAATAGCCAGAAGATAGCGGCAACGGAGACTGAAACCCCCATAGTTGCCGAAAATAATGTCCTAAAAATCCCAATTCCAGGAAGGCGTTTGCTTGCCAGGTTGGCCAACAATAGCCCTAACGCAATCGTGATGATGGTCACTGCAAATACATAGAAGAGCGTAACTCCAACACTGGAGATATAATCAGCTGAGGTTAGCAAATTAATATAATTGGAGAGACCAACAAACACCGTGGCCTTGCCGACAGTATTGGTTAAAAATAAACTCAGGTAAAGGGTCCGAAACATTGGGTAAAAAATGAAAACGCCTAAGATCAATAGTGAAGGTCCCAAGAATATCCAAGCAAAATACTTATCCTTGGCATTTAAGGAAAAATGAGCTTCCTGGGCTTTCAGCTTATTCTTCGTCTTTTCAACCGAAAGTGGTGTGGTCGGCGTACTCTGTGCTGGTGATTTAAGCATGTACATAAGCCTCCTTAGAAATGTTTAATCGATCGCCTTTTGCATCAAAAAACATCAAGTTGGAATCTGCACTGACTTTGATTGGTTGGTAGATTCGGTAGTTAACTTGGCCGGGAACAACAACGTGAATGTTCTCTCCACTATTAAGCGTGGCGTAGACGATTGTTTCGTCTCCCAGAAATTCAGTGTTTTTAACGACTGCGTTGGATTCGATGCTGTCCGCGGCTTCAGCTTTCATATCATCTGGGCGAATCCCAATTTTGACATCTTCTGCCGGTACTTCTTGATCAAGGGCAATTTCCAAGTCTGATGAAACGTTCAATACGTGATGATCAGTCTTGGAACGTTTGGCTGATAAAATATTAATTTGTGGTGTCCCAAAGAATTTTGCCACGAAGTCATTGGCTGGGTTTTGGTAAATTTCGCTTGGCGTGCCAATTTGCTGCACGTGTTTGTCGTTGAGCACCATAATGTGGTCGGCCATGGTCATTGCTTCCACTTGATCATGGGTTACATAAATTAACGTCAGCCCAAGTTTTCTTTGCAGTGCGTAAATTTCTTGACGCATTTTAATTCGGAGTTGGGCATCCAAGTTGGACAATGGTTCGTCCATCAAACAAATTTTGGCATCACTGGCAACCGCACGGGCAAGTGCCACCCGTTGTCGTTGACCGCCGGATAGTTCACGGGGCTTGCGTTTACCCAGTTCTGTCAAATTAACCATTTTAAGTGCTTTATCAACGCGTTGTTTAATATCTGATTGATCCATTTTGCGCGCCTTTAAGCCAAACGCAACGTTGTCCCAAACACTCATGAATGGGAACAAGGCATAGTTTTGAAAGACCATCGTTAATTTTCGAGCCTTAGGTGGTAAGTCATTGACGACCTTATCATCGATACTGACCTCGCCTGCTGTAATTGGCGTCAAGCCGGCAATCATTCTGAGCAGCGTACTTTTCCCACATCCGGAGGGGCCGACGATGACGAAGAACTCGCCAGTCTCAACCTTTACCGAAATATCCTCCAGGACATCTGTTTGGGCGTCGTAATCTTTACGGACGTTTCTTAAAGTAATTGACAAATATCTCACCTCAAAATCATTTATTTCGTTACAAACATTATTGTGGGGGTTCAATGTAAATTGCCCGTTTCATTAATGTAAATTGAAAGTAAAAAAATGATATTGTTTGTAAATATTTGATTAGGTTTCATATAAAGTGGGATTGATTATGCTATAACTTGAGAAAATAGTAATTGCATAGTATAGGAGAAACTTAAATGCGCCATTAGTTCCATTTGTTATTTATAATCGGTGGCCTTATTTCTTTTGCCGGTGTTTATTTTTCTGAAAAAGGGCTCTTGTCGTACTTCGGGGGAATCTTCATGATATCTGCTGAGATGGTATTATAACCGCAATAAAATAAGGAGATATCGAAGTTGTAGTTGCTTTCGATATCTCCTTATTATTAATTTGAAACATGATCCTATCTTCTAGAGAAAACGTCACATTATTCAGCCATTCCTTGAATAAATCCCTGAACAAAGCTATATATATTGGGTACAATCAGCGAAGTCAAGAAAATAATTCCCAAGATTATGGCAGGCTTAGATAAAGAACGATTCAGTTGCCGCCAGTTAACTGTAAAAACCAGCCCGGCGAAACTCACAATTAGTGGTAATTGAATCCACTCATTTAGGCTTTTTTCTCCAACCCCAGCTACCATCAAAATCACGTACATCATAATTGCAATTCCAAAGGCCCACCATATCATTTTTGCCACTGGACTCATTTTTTTGTTAGTCATCAACTTGCTCATCAGCTCGTCATCTCCTCTAATAAGATCATCCAGTGATATTTTGAATAGATCACTGATCGCAACAACGTTAGCAAAACTTGGAAGGCTCACATCCTGTTCCCACTTAGAAATTGACTGGCGAGAAATATTTAACTTATCAGCTAATTCAGCTTGTGACCAGTGATGCTGAATCCTTTGTTGCTGAAGTACTTTTCCAATTTGCACTAAATTCAACTTCTTTCTAAAATAATTGATTGGTTGTCCCTAATATACAAATAACTTTTCGGAAAGTCTACCCATCAGCTAGCACCAAGTGGTTGCACAAAAAAATAACGCAAACTTTACATTTTTAAGTTTGCGTCGGTTTCCGTTTGTTTAACTCTTGAATCCTTAATTTGTCGACACTTATAGACAACGTCAACTTCGGAAGATCAACTGCTCCGAGCCCGCTTGACTGGTTACAAAACCGTATTCGGTGAACTGGTTTAATAAAAATATGAGCTGTTTTCAGTATCATTCGGTGTTTGCAATTGGACTTGATTGTGTCATGCACAAAAAATGCTTGAGAAGTTAGCTCGGGACTAATAAATACTGGTTCCAGTCTCTTTCTCATAAATTTCAGTCAGGTAGTTTAAATCCAAATACATTGGATAAGATTGTTCAATCTGGCCGAATTGATCAAAATCTTTGTGTAAGTATCTAAATCCAAACTGCTCATAAAATTCTACTGCACCCGGAAGCGCGCTCACAATGACATCACTAAATCCATATTATAAATATACCTAGAACGGATGATATCTTCAAATAATGTAACCATCATGCTTGTTCCAATGGTCCTTCTTTGCATTTCTATGCTGACACCAAACCAGCCAATTTCGATTGCAGGAAACGACGCTCCTAAGGGATTTTCTTCTGGCATACTTACCTTTTCGTTAAAGTTTTTTACGTCATAATAAGACTTAACTTCAACAATGCTGGAAGAAATAGAATAAAAGCCAACCACCATTTTCTTGTCTGTATCATAAAAAATTGTGGTGGACATTAAGTTTTGATCTTCATAGATACATGCACGGTTTCTAATGAAGTCATTAACTATCTGCTCGCCACAATCAAATTTATTCAAAATATTTAAGTCAATTAACTGAGATATATTATATTTTTTAATCATTAGAAATGATATCTCGCTTTTCGTAATGATTTTACGGCGTTATCAATCAAATCCTGTCGTTTCTGTTTTTGATCCGTAGTTAGATTTTTGTGAACTCCGCTAAGACGATCTACAACTTGTTTAAACTCAGTCTTATTGTTTGTTTGAATAACATATTTAAACTTTTCATTTATTGTCGACGCCAACAGTAAGACCCCCTTCAAGGATTAAATTAGTTACTCATAATTATAATTGAAGTCAGAATAAATGTAAAAAGAAATCCACTTTATTCATTTAACTATAGCGTGATAGAATGTAATAAACAATTTATGGTTATTTAACGAGATTACGGAGATTATTAATGAATAATTATTCTCAAATATTCAAAATTGACGGAGATAGTTTTGTTCTCCTTGGCCTTGCAAAAGGAATCGGCGAAAAGATAACCGGTAAGGTCGCTATCATTCGTAACACCACATCCAAAGAACTTCGAGCGATTCCCATCAATGAACTGATGCGTTACTCAATTAATAAAGATAACCATGAAGCATTATTATCTAATCGCTTGGCTTTGTACAAGAAGCGTTTTGTTGGTCGAGAAGATGTATATGCTCATAGATATTTTAATAAGCGCCTAGGGAAATATATGTACAGTCCGGTTGTCCCGTTCAAGGATCGGAAACCTATACTAAATCAATGGATAAGCCTAAGTGATCGTGAATTAGAAAATCATTTAATTGGAACTGAGTTTTTGGGGTTCTATCCAATGTTTCCAGACAATACAACAAAGTACCTGGTCTTAGATATTGACGGTCACCACCAGGGCGATGAATGGCGTCAAATTACCAGTTCACTTCAAGCTATTTGCAATCAATATAGTATCCCCCACTTAACCGAGTTATCACAATCTGGGCACGGTTGTCATATTTGGATATTTTTCGACGCACCTCTTTCTGCAAGTTCTGCTCGCCGATTAGGTGACGCCATTTTAAAAGCAACAATGGCGATTAATCCCAACCTTTCATTTACGGCATTTGATCGGATGTTTCCTAGCCAAGATTTTATTAGCAAGGATAAAATTGGAAATCTAATAGCAGGACCACTTCAGGGGGACCGTCGTAGAGAAAACAAAAGTGTGTTCGTTGACGATTCATATCGTCCTCTGCCAGATCAGTGGAAAGCGTTAGCTGAAGTGCAATTAATCAGCAGCAAAAAACTGAATATCATTGTTAATACAATAAATGAAAATAGTCAGTTTCAATTCTTTAATGAACAAGATAAGCAATCAGACTTATTGAAGGAACCCTCAATAATCAACAAGCCGTTAACAATTATTCGCAATAGCGCTATTCTCATTCCGAAGGCCGGATTATCTGTAAAGCAGGTCAATCAATTAAAGTGGTTATGTTCATTTAAGAACCCGATATTTTATGAAAAGCAGAACAAACGAATGTCGCTTTATAACACACCCAGGATTATCAGCCTTTTTCAGGAAACACCGAAACACATTGTTATCCCCCGAGGACTGGAACAAGAAATTCTGAATTTGTTTCCTCACTCCAAGTGGATAGATAAAACGGTCCATGGAAATCCGATCCATGTAGAATTTAAAGGTGAACTTCATCCTGAACAGTTAAGGGCTCTTGAGTCCTTAGTAAGTCATTCCGATGGCATCCTTTCAGCACGAACCGGTTTTGGCAAGACCGTTGTGGCGGCGCAATTAATTGCCAAATTAAATATCAGTACATTGATATTAGTCCATGATAAAGAAATTGCGAAGCAGTGGATCACCCAACTCAATAAATTTTTGATAATTGCTGATGAACCATTTGTGCATGAGCTGACACCAACTGGACGAGTAAAACGCAAAGCTGCAATTGGCAGTTATTTTGGCACTAAACACAATCGGAGTGGAATTGTTGATGTTGCGACAATTCAGTCTTTTAAAAACGACAAAGCTAGTACAGAAATTTTGGACCAATATGGGTTAGTGATAAGTGACGAAGTTCACCACGATGCAGCCTTTACATTTGAACAAGTCATCAAAGCAATTAAATCTAAATACTTGTTTGGGCTTTCTGCGACACCTTTTCGTAGGGATGGTCAGGATCCAATAATCTTAATGCGTTTTGGACCTGTTCGCTATCAGACTTCTATGGTTGACGAAAAAACTGTAACGGATATTAAAAGAATTATCATTCCAAGGTTTACCACATTGGGGATAACGAATCTTGCGGCGACGAATTATACAATCAACGAAAATTATGAGTCCATGCTTAAAGATGGAGAACGAAATCAGTCAATTGTTCAAGACATCAAATCGTGCTTTGATATGAATCGTCACATTCTTGTTCTCACAAAAAGAATCGCCCATGTTGAAATCTTAGCAGGACTTTTAGGCAATTCGAACCACCTATTTCTTTTATATGGCAACCAGACTGACAAGGAAAATATTGATACAATCAAGACAGTTAACGAATCCTCTGATCCTTATATTTTATTGGCAACGAACAAATACGCCGGTGAGGGATTGGATATTCCATCAATTGATACACTGGTTTTGGCAATGCCACATTCGTGGAAAGGAAATAGTATTCAGTACATCGGACGCACCCAACGTAATCTGGCACAAAAATCAGAAATCCGCATTTATGATTATGTTGACATGTTCATCCCAATGCTGGCACGGATGTACAGAAAAAGGCTAAAAACATATCATGATCTACACTATAAAGTACTAAACGACAAATATAGTCAGCAAAAAGGCATCAACTTTTATGACGGTGCCTATCATGAAGATATGGTTACAGAGGCCCGCAAAGCATCAGACATCTTCATTTGTGAAAATAGGTTGAACTCGTTTATCCGGGATGACATAATCCCGAAGACAGGCTCGAAGAAAATCACAATGTTGCTCAATTCCATCAGTGCAAGCGACAAGACACTATTGAGGAAGACAGGTGTCAAATACACCCTTTACGATCAAAATCTTCCAAATGTTTTGGTTATAAACAAAGCACAAATGTGGTTAAGCTCAGATCTTGGATTTAGTAAAAATACAGGGATTACTGTTTGCATTAATCAGCCACAATTAGTTGAGCAGTTTATAAAGTTGTTACTACAAACGGTTGATAACCTCGTTTAAGTCTCCCAAAACGTATTCAATCCACAAAAAAAGCATCCCCACCACGCACAACGCGCACTGGGGATGCTTCTTAAATGACGACAGATTATTAAGCTAACACATTTGCTTTGATTTTCTCAGCACCTTCGAAGTTGTTGGTGAAAATGCCTGCAACATTCAAACTGAACAGGTGCTTTTGGGCTTGTGGGTCATCCACAGTCCAAATTCGCTCCTTGACGTTTCTCATCGGCACATAGTGGCTTAAATGCAAGCCCACCAAATGTTCCTTGGCCATTAACTCACGGGGATTCTTGATATCATGTTCCGACAGGTAGCAATACTGCTGCGTCGGATCCAGCTGGTACGCAATTTTGAGTGAATCCAAGTTAAATGACGAGTAAATGACTGGATATACCCAGTCATACTGTTTAACCATATTCAGAACAATTTGTTCGATATGATCGTAGTGAATCTCGTTGGTCTTAAACTCCAAGTTCATATGAACCGGCTTCTTATCGGCGAGCGCCAGCAATTCGGCTAGCATCGGAATTGTTTCGCCGTCACTTAAGTGAAATTGGCGTAGTTGTTTCAGCGTATACGATCGAATTTCACCAGTTCCATCGGTTGTTCGGTCAATTTTTTCGTCGTGCATAATGACCGGGACGTTATCCTTGGTCAAATGAACATCAAATTCCAAGCCGTCAATGCCATGGTCAATTGCGTATGCAAAACCCTTCAAAGAATTCTCTGGGAACATATGGGGATAGCCTCGATGGCCGAAGATCAATGTTTTACTTACCATTAGTTTTAAAGCTGCTTCCTTTCAACTCAATCCAACACGTGCGAGCAACAAATCGACACTCGCACTGATACGCAATTATAATAACACGCCTGAAAATAGTTTCAAGCTACTTTGAAAAAAGAATCAAGTTTCATTGTCAGCCAATCGATGATGGCAGCCCATCACTCACAAATTTCTGATCAAGATCAAATAAAACCGGCTGATCCAACTCCAATGTTTTCGGTGTCACTCGGCAATCATAGGCAATAACGTGAACGCCCTTGTCTTGTGCCCGGCCAATTTCTACTGCCAACTCATTAAAGATGTCGCGATCGATGGTCATGGCTTGAATATTATTCATCTGGATCACAAATAATAAGTAAGCGGAATAACCATCGTCAATTGCCCTGTCAAGGGTCTGGACGTGCTTAAGGCCCCTTGTCGTGGGCGCATCAGGGAAGGCCGCAATTCCCTGATTGGCTAACGTCACGCCTTTAACCTCCAAGAAAAACGGCCGACCATCGTCATCTTTCCCGCCAAAATCCAATCGAGAGTCCAGATACGTCACTTCAGGGGTCACTTCTTTGATCGTTTTAATTCCAGGAAGGTGAATATAGTTGGATTCCAATCCCGATTTGACCACCTTGTTGGGCGCCTGTGAATCAATATTGATCCACTGTCGATCATATTTTTTGGCGGCAACCAAATCGTAACGGGTCTTTCGTTTGGGGTTGTGGTTGTGTACCAATGCCGCGGTCACCCCGGGCTGAAGAATCGTTGTCCGGCCGGTATTTTTGACGTGAACCGTCACGACCTCACCAGTCTCGACCAATCGACAGTGTGAAATAAATCGGTTGGGCCGATCAATGAACTTTGCTAAGTGAATATTGGGATATTCCATGAGACACCTCACATTACCAGGACAGTGACAATCAAGCTTGCCAACGGTCCCTTTTTTGTCCTTGTTAACAGCTGATGTGTGCCAAAGACTAACGCTGGATAACCAACATCATCTTCTTGCACATGCGTGATTAATTACTGTTGTTTTACAGGTATAACTCGTATTATAGAGGTAATATCAAATTTGGGGGAATCAATATGTATTCATTCATGAATCAAATTCGCAATTATATCTGGCTTAAAAGTATTGCCTACATTGTTTTTGGGCTGTTTTTCCTAATTGAGCCGCACGAAACACTCAACGTCTCAATTGATTTAATTGCCGCCTTCTTCATCGTCTTTGGAATTATCAATTTAATTTCAGCCTGGTGGCAACGATCGCACAGTGAAGTTCCCGACTATAGCTTTGCGATCGGGATTACCCAACTGGTCGTGGCGGTGATCATCTGGATCCTCGCCAAACCACTATTGGCATTTCTCCCATTTATCCTGGGAATCATGTTAATCATCAGCGGTATTTCCAAGGTGCTTGATGCGTTGAACCATCGCCAGTATGTCAACGTTTCGCCGATGCCATTTGTACTCTACGGCATCCTGTTAATCCTAGTCGGAATCCTCTTGGCATTCAATCCATTCGGCACAGTGTTGATACTGCTGCAATTCTTCGGTGCCACCCTGATTGTAATGGCCATTATGGAAATTGTGACCGCTTGGAAATGGCGGGTATAAGTTCCACAATTTAACTTGTATATTATTTCACATTATCGTAAAATAATCTTGTGAATAAAACTGATGGTAGCCTATCCATTCATCAGTATTTGGTTCACAGGTGTGACGCTAAATTTTGTACCACTAGGAGTATCGCTCTATAACCATTAAGGCTCATTGTAGATGTATGTAGTTACTCGACTGCTTTAAAGCTTCAATCTTTACTAAAGTGTGGGGGCACTTGGGCACAATGCGAATGCGTTGTGCTTTTTCTTTTTGCAAAAAATGATCATGCCATTCGTTTGTGCGTTTATACACAAAATAGTAAGATTAAGTTGGATAGGAAAGTTTGTCGGGAACTCATGAAGGGAGTGCATCGTCATGGCTCGTTTAGACAATAAAGTTGCAATTATCACCGGTGGTGCAAAGGGGATCGGGTTTGCCTGCGCAAAACGGTTCGTTAAAGAAGGTGCCAAGGTTGTCGTAACCGATGTTGATGAGGAAGTAGGTCAAAAAAGTATTTATGAATTTGGCGATTCCGCGATCTTCATCAAACAGGACGTTTCTAAAGAAGCGGATTGGCAAAATGTCATTAAGAAAGCTGAAGCTCACTTTGGTCACATCGATATTCTTTTGAACAACGCGGGGATTCTGTCATTCAATAACGCTGAAGAAATCGATGAAAAGACATGGCATCAAGTCCTTTCCGTTGATTTGGACGGCGTGATGTGGGGCGTCAAATTCGGAATTGCCGCAATGAAAGAAAACGGCGGTTCAATCATTAATTTGTCGTCAATCGCCGGCTTGATTGGGATTTCGAATCTCTACGCGTACAATGCTGCCAAGGGTGGTGTCAGCATGTTAACAAAGTCCGCTGCTCTGTATTGTGCCGAAAAGGGCTATCCCATCCGGGTCAATTCCGTTCACCCCGGCTACGTTCACACCCCGATGGTTGATGTCTATCCGGAGATGAGAAAATCACTTGAAGCCCTCCATCCAATGGGACGTCTGGCCCAGCCGGATGAAATTGCCAACATGGTCCTTTACCTCGCATCCGACGAATCGTCGTTCTCAACTGGAAGTGAGTTTGTCGTGGATGGTGGTTATACAGCTCAATAATCACTGACAAAGTCGATGCCAAAATGGCACCGACTTATTGTAACATCATTTATTTTCAGCGCGCGACTTCAGCGATGTAAGCGCAACCAAATAATTTTCAGAAAATAATATTACAAAATGATGAGCTAAACATTTCAAATGTAACAATCAATGTCCTATACTGAAGGTAGAGTTAAAGAAAAGGCTTGGTTTGCCACTAACAAACTTTTGATCAGCCCCATTCTATCAGCTCTAAATCAACTAACAGGAGGACATGTCATATGAAGAAAAATTTGAAGAAGATGCTGGAACGTGTATTTGCTAAAAAGCTTCAAGATGCAGGAAACTTGCAAACAAGTGAAAGCAACCGACTATTTTGGAACTCAGTTACTAAAGGACAATGAAAATGAAAGTTAAGTTAGATGGGATTATGTAGGCACCTATTTCAGATTGATTGAAATAGATGCCATTTTTGGTTCTTAAGAGGCTATTTATCGATGAGCGTATTAGATTGATTGGTCATATCAGGTTTTTCATATACCTGTTTAAACTCACGAACAAAGTCAGCCAACTTGAACGTTCCAATGGTCGTCGGCTCATTTTTCAAATCTCCATAGACCTTCTCCGAATCACGTTCAAAGACACTCATTTGGACAAACAGTTCAGCTAAGTCCTCAGGAACGCCTCTTGCAACCATCGCCTGCCGGGTCTGTTCGTCGGTAATTGGTACAAAGTGAAGATCAGGCATTTCCAGAGCCTGTTTCAGTGCGTCAATCAACTCAGTGGTTGTGAATTCATCACTATATACATAATGAATTGTCTTTCCTTGTGGAACATGAAGTAGGAGCTTCTCAACAACCGCCGCAATATCCTCAGGTGCGACCCAACGACGTTTGACATCGGCTGGAATGTTGGAATAGATTGCATGATCATTTTTAATGCTGTCCATATTTGAATACAGGTTACTATAAAAGCCAACTGGTCGAACAAAGGCAACATTCACGTTTGGCAGTGCCCGAAGCTGATCTTCAATCAAATGGTAGGCATATACGACACCGGCATCCGGATTATCAGCGCCCATACTACTCAAATCAACCACATTGGTCACCCCTGCTTGCTGGACGGCTTTAGCAAATATTGCTCCCTGCGCATTAGTACTCTCAAATACTGATCCGGTTGGCCCACCTATCGACGACAACATCAAGTAGACAGCGTCAGCGCCAGTAAACTGTTTCGTCAAAAATTCAGCGTCCTGCATATCTCCGATGGCTGGAATCGCGCCAATTTGTCGAATTTGGTCTGCGCGCTTCTCATTTGAACTAATCACCGTTACGGTATTTCCTGCCCTAACCAATGCAGGTGCAACGATACTGCTAATGTGACCAAGTGAACCTAATAGTGTGTATTTCATTTTGTATTTCTCCTTAAAAAATAGACTTATCTTTTATGGCACCTATTATAAAAGATAACTCTATCTTTTGTCAACATTGAAATCAAACTATTTTTCAAGTACTCTATATGCATGAAGAAAAAAGATTTAACGAAAGAAAAGAAAATATTAGATGCCACCGTTCAGATCATTATTGACGAAGGTGCTGCGGCCATTTCGACGACAAAAGTCGCTAAAAAAGTCGGCATTTCCCAATCCAATATTTATCTGTATTTTAAGGATAAACGTGCGTTATTGGACGGGGTTTATCTGCGTGAGATTGGTCGACTGGAGGAAACCACAGGTATGAAGCAGATGCTCGACCCCAATGAAGCCATGATTCCCCGTGTTTTTTCATACCTGAAAGCACTGTATGATTTTTCTTTAGCCAATCCTCACAGCCTCTTTGTGATCGAGCAAATCAAGCTTCTTTCAAGAGACTTTCCGGACTACATCGAAAATTTAGTTGGTCCCAACAACCCAGTTGCTCAACTATTTGAGACTGGGATTAAGGCAAAAGTCTTACGCCCCATTGATCGCAGCTTGTCGATGACGATAATCTTTAGTGTCATCCGCCGGCACACAGAAAATATCCAAACTGGCGTATACTCGGAGAACGACGCTTCTTTTGCGGCTGTTAGTCGGATGATCTGGGATGCAATTACGATTGTGCCTTATCCAGACGAATTACTAAAATAATCGCAGCTGAAAAATCACTTGTACTTTTCTCCAAAGGGGCGTATCCTATTGATTAAAGTATTTTGTACTTTAATATGCACAAATAAAAGTATTTATTACTTTTAAATTTGATAGGAGGGTTTTTAATGGAAAATACAAACCAAAAGTCAAAGTCCTTTACGTTTCTAGTCATTGGAATGGCTTGGATGTTTGATGCAATGGACGTTGGCTTGTTATCGTTTATCATGTCAATCGTTCATAAAGAGTGGTTGTTGACGAACTCCCAAACTGGTTTGATTAGCTCAATCAGTACTGTGGGGATGATTTGTGGGGGCTTTTATTTTGGAAGTCTTGCGGATCGAATTGGCCGAAAAAACACACTCATTATCACCCTGTTAACTTTCTCGATCGGTAATTTAGCACTCGCTGCAGCCCCAGGATTTTATATGTTTTTAGCTATTCGTTTTATTGTTGGAATGGGACTCGGTGGTGAATTACCAGTAGCTGCAACCTACATTGCAGATATGTATCGCGGACCCAAGCGATCCCAGATGCTGATTTTAGCTGATAGCTTTTGGGCCGTTGGTTGGTTAGTGGCTTCATTTTTATCGGTCCTGTTTGCCCCACTGATTGGTTGGCGGGGACTGCTGATTTTAACTGCCTTAGCTGGCCTTTTCGCCTTGGTCTTACGTCGTCATATCCACGAAATTCACACGCTGCCAACACAATCAAGTGAATGGTACGCGACTTTAAAATCTGAATTCCGACCGTGGACAATTACCCTTTGGATTGCCTGGTTCATGGTGATGTTTAGCTATTACGGAATGTTTATGTGGCTGCCAAGCATTCTTTTGGATAAGGGCTACGGCATTGTCAGCGGCTTTGGCTACACTACCATTATTATTGTCGCTCAGCTTCCCGGTTATTTTTGTGCAGCGTGGCTCGCCCGACGAATCAAGGTAAAATACGTCTTTTCGATTTACATGTTTGGCACAGCTTTGGGAGCCATCATGTTTGGGCAGTCTACAACCGCACTGATGATTGTCATTGCAGGATGTGTCCTGTCATTCTTCAACTTGGGTGCTTATGGCGCAATCATCGCCTTGACCCCCGATCTTTATGAAAACAAAATCAGAGGAACGATGACTGGAATGGCTCAAGGAATTGGGCGAATTGGTGCGATTGTCGGCCCACTGATGGTGGGTGTACTCATGGATCGTCAAACAAGCGTTAACCTTGTCTTCGTAATCTTCATGATTTCATTGGTCATCGGCGCCATTGCGGTATTGACGCTGCCCGCCTCCCAAGACAGCCAAAAGGAGTAACTGATGAATAATATCCTACTCAAAGAAAAACTACGGGAATTTCTCAATGAAGACATTAATTTCGGCGATATGAGCCTCAAGTATTTGAATGGTTCAAAAGTGATTGCTGGTGCATTCATTGCTAAGCAAGCCGGCGTTGTTTGTGGGCAAGACATTCCGCAACTGGTGTATGACTTGTTGGGGGATGCGTCATATACAGCGGTTATAAAAGACGGTCAAACTGTTACTGCGGGAACCGTCATTGGTGAAGTTAAGGGCCAAGCGTCGACACTTCTCACCGGTGAACGGGTCATCCTTAATCTCATCCAGCGCATGAGTGGGATCGCTTCAACTACCGCAAAAATCGTTGAAAAATTAAATGACCCAACCATCAAAATTACGGATACCAGAAAGACCGCGCCTGGTTTGCGGTTATTTGATAAGTTTGCGGTTTCTACAGGTGGCGGCTTTAATCATCGCTTTGACTTGACCGGTGGCATTATGCTTAAAGACAACCATATCGCATTGGCCGGCGGAGTCAAAGCGGCGTTGCTCACCGTTAAAAAGAACGTTGGCCCACTAACGTCAATTGAAATTGAAGTGGAAACCGAATCTGAACTAAAAGAGGCAATTGAAGTCGGTGCCAACGTTATTATGTTTGATAATCAAAAACCGGAAACGATCAAGAAATGGAAACAGCTGGTACCTGAAACAATCCAGATTGAAGCGTCTGGCGGCATTACCGAAGAAACCGTGGCGGCTTTTAGGGGGTGTGGCGCTGACTATCTCTCAATCGGAAACTTAACAAATGATGTTTCGCCACTTGATATCAGCTTTTTGGTTAAAGGCGTCATCAAGAGTTAAAGGAGATTTTTAAGTCTCACTTAATTGGCACGAAAAAACGGCTTTCGCGGATTAAATGCGAAAGCCGTTTTTTCTTTTTCGATTGTAGCCCCATTTAGTTTCCAAGAGGGACTGATTACTATTCATCGTGTGTCAGAAGTTCGTCAAATTTATCATAGAATGCCTGACCATGAACGGACGTTACCAAATTAATGGGTCGACCATTTTCAGTTTCAAACGTTCGTCCGGCGCCGTCACCACTGGTGATCACATCGCCTTTAATATCCTTTGACTCAATCAAGTCCGGATACTGGCTGGCAACCGTCGTGAGTACATCCCACAGATAGTAGGTTGAATTGGCCTCATAAGATGAAACCAACGCGTAACCCTGACCAATCAAATCCATCATTGGATAACGGCGCAGGCTGGCCCAGTGCTGCTGGACGTCCGCGTTTAACGGCACTTGATTGGTACTTTCCAAGCCAACCATTTGAATATCAATGTCGGCATCAAAAACCGTCTTGACCGCCTCAGGATCCCAATAAGCATTCCATTCGGCAGTTCCGTCATGTTTTGGTTCAAGCACATTTCCTTCCGTCCGCATCGTGCCGCCCATCCAATAAAGGCGGGCAATGTTTTTCACGATTGACGGGTCAACTTCTAAGGCACGGGCCAAATCCGTTAATGGTCCAGTCATGACTAAATCTGTTTTTCCGGGGGTGTTTTGCAGCTTGTCGATCATATCCAAATGAGCGGGTTTATCAGCGAGTGGCGTCGTTGGTGCGCCATGCTCATTTAATAATGGAAAAGCATCAAATGAAAATGAGCTTAATCGCCACTCCTTTGGAAATTGGTGAACAGCCCGCGAATTAGACGCAGCAACTGACACCTGGGCACCGTGGCCAAACCTTGTAATGATTTTGCGCGATGCGGGAACCGACCCTTCGATATAACCGTCAGCATCGATCACACCGACTCCGGTCAGGTTCACTTCCGGCATTTGTAAGAGCAGTAGCAATGATACTAAATCATCAACGTTGCCGTCATGGTCAAAGTAGACATTTTTCACGATTTCATCCTCCTTGTTGGTTATCTTTATCATACAGGATGGCGAATCGCGGGTCTAATGAAAATCGACGATTAATCGTTCTCAACATCCAAATGCGCTGGATTACGACGATGCAAAATAATGTAAAAGGCAACGGCCCAGATAACGGCCCCAACAGCTGGCAAAAATGAGTCACTGCTGAAAAATAGGCTGCCAAAGATTGCAACAAAGAATACGACTGTTAAGGGATTTGACCAGCGGTATGCGGGCATCTTAAAGCCATCTGTTCGAAAGTCTTTTGAATGACGATATTTCCAGTGAGCGACCATCGTCAGCATGCACACCAGAATGTAAATATCGCTGGAAACGGACGCAATAAACGAGAAGGCCGCGCCTAGCGAGTTAAAGGAACTGATAATCGGTGCTAGAAGCATCATGCCGGCCGAAAACAGAACGCTCACAATTGGAATACCGCTTTTTGAAACCTTTTGAAATGGTTTTAACCCAGCCGCATGTGATTCTTGGGCCAGTTGATATAAATGCCGGCCAGTAGAAAAAATTGCACTGTTTAACGTCGACATCGCCGCGGCAATCACGACGATATTAATGACTGCGGAAGCACCGGGAATCCCCGCCAAGTTAAAGATCTGAACAAACGGACTTTGATTTGGGTTCAACGTTTTCCATGGTGTAATGGCCATAATAATAATCAATGAGCCAATATAAAACAGCAGAATTCTGGCAATGATTTGGTTGACTGCTTTAGGGAGTACTTTGCGGGGGTTCTTGGTTTCAGCGGTTGTGATCCCCACAAACTCCATTCCCTGAAAAGCAAAGAACACCATTGGAAAAGCCATAATAAACTGATGGATACCATTTGGAAACAGGCTAAATCCGTTGGTAATATTCCCCCAAGAAGCATGCGTACCGGCAGGATTTTCATGATGCGTAAAGACCAGATAGATCCCAATAATGATTAACGCGAGAATTGCAATCACTTTGATGCCGGAAAGAAACGTCTCGGATTTACCAAATGAGCTAACCATTGCCAAATTGACACCGCTTAAGATGAGCAGGAAAAGTACCTGAATCAGGGGTGCGGGAACTCCTGGGAACCAGTATTTGACATAGGTTGAAATTGCCGTAAGCTCAGCCATGCCTGCTAGAATCAGTTCGGCCCAATAACTCCAAGCGGCGAATTTTCCAAGTCTTTGATTGACGTATTTGCCAATAAACGACACAAAAGTATGTTGCTCAGGATCGGAATACATCATTTCACCAATCGCTCTCATCATTAAAAAGAAAAAGATGCCAATCACTAAATAAACGAAAATAATTGATGGGCCGGTTCTATGAATCGTACTGCCGGCACCTAAAAACAGTCCGGTCCCAATTGAACCGCCAAAAGCAATCATTTGAACAGCCAGGTTGGACAAGCCCCGCCTGGTTCCGTCCTTGTTTACTTGAATCTTTTCTGCTGCTAACATGCTGTGTAGCCTCCTTAGATAATGACGATGAAGACAAAAAAACGCCCCTACAGTTAAATACTGCAGGGACGTATACACGTGGTGCCACCCAGGTTCATAGTTAATTTCGCAATCAGCCATCTTAATAACTCGTTAGCCAAAACGGCCAATTAAGTCTGAGATCGTAACGTGTCTTAACGTAGGCATCGCTTTCACGTGTCTAATGCTCTGAGCTCATCTTCGCAAGTGTATCTTTGACCGCTTCTCACCTCACGCGGCTCTCTTTATCAAAGGAAGGCTTGCTACTCTTCTCATCATCGCTTCATATTTTAATTTAATACTAATGTTAGCATCGTTTTTTGGAAATGCAAGACCGTTTTTTCAGAGGTCATTGAAAACGCAACTATAACAGTGTCTACACTAACTCATCAATTTTATTTTCTTGATTGTGCCAGTTGGCTAACCCGATCTTGAATGCCATCCCGGACGGTCCGAAAGGCGGCTAATTTCTCCGCTGGACTGCCGGATACTTCGGCCGGATCCGGAAACGGCCAGTGCTCGCGGCGGACTTGTGGCGGCGTTACTGGGCAACGTTTTTCGGCATCACTGCAAAGCGTCACAACCAAGTCGGCATGGGCTAAAATATTGCGGTCAATACGCTTAGACGTTTGATCGGAAATATCGATTCCAATCTCCCCCATCACTTGAACAGCCAGAGGATTCACCCCATGCCGTTTCATTCCGGCAGATAACACCAGATAGTCATCACCCAGATAGTATTTACCGAAACCCTCTGCCATCTGGCTTCGACATGAATTACCGGTACATAAGAAGTAGATAATCTTTTTCGCCATTAGCGGGTCCTCCTCGAATAAAAGATTGCTTAACCACAATAATTTTAACAGGTTTTCCATCAAAACGGCCTTTGACAACTTGAAAATTTAGCGGAGAATGAAGGTACGATACCGTCACACAGAAGAGGCACAAAATGACTAAAGCTGACCAACTATTCCAAGCAATCCAGGCTGATCCACAAAATAAATCATTCACAGATAAAGGAATTCTGCCACTTTATCACGTTATTTCCAGCGCAGAAATTCTGATCATTAGTCAGGCCCCCAGCCGAAAAGCCCAGCAATCCATGGTATTTTGGGACGATCCGAGTGGTGATCGGCTGCGTTCATGGATGGGGCTAAACAAGACTACCTTTTATGACTCGGGTAAAATCGCTGTTTTGCCGCTGGATTTTTACTATCCCGGTAAGGGCGTCCACGGAGATTTGCCACCGAGAAAGGGCTTCGCTGAAAAATGGCACCAGCCACTACTCGAATTAATGCCAAATATCAAAATGACATTATTAATTGGTCAATATGCACAAAAATACTATCTTGGTAAACGGCGGCAAAAGAACCTGACCGAAACGGTAAGACACTTTGACGCCTACTTGCCTGAGTACTTTCCACTCGTTCATCCATCCCCACTCAACTATGGTTGGATGAACCAGCACCCCTGGTTTTTGGCCGAAGTGGTGCCGGAATTACAACGGCAAATCTCCCAAATCATGGCCCACTAGCATACGAGTTTTCCTTATAAAAATATTAATAAAGCAATATAAATGCTCAATGGTTTATGATAAAATATAGATTGTGTCATAAATCACACATATTTTATATTGCTGGGGGAAAGCATTATGCTAAAGCTTAAGAAAGCGACTTTAACAGTTGTTGCAGTATTCACAATGGGTGGCGGGCTCATTTCAATCCCGCCTCAAGAAGTTTCAGCCAGAACTACATATGTCTGGATCGCACCTAATCATGGCAAGAGATATCATTACTCGAAAAATTGCCGCGGATTGAATACCGCTGGCTACAAGCGCCACGTGACCCGTCACTGGGCAAGAAGCCATGGGTATCGGTTGTGTCATTGGGAGAAGTAGTTATTTAAAACAGAAGCCGTGTCCACCAGCTATTATGACTGGCAGACACGGCTTCTGTTTTTTTACTTACTTTGAAATATTTGAGCGTGTGTAATCCGCAAAGCCGGCAACGTGATATTCAACCCCATGCAATTTCGGGTTAACCAAATGGCTTTCACGAACGTAGTAGAGCGGAATGATACCGTTTTGACTCATCAATCGTTTTTCAGCCTGTCGGAGGTAACGCCAATATGATGCTTGGCTACCTGCGTTTTTGGCTTTTTGGACCAAAGAGTCATAGGTTGAATCGCTGAACTTACCAGGATTCATCGTATTATTCGTTGTCAAAATTCCGAGGTAGTTGATTGGGTCACCGAAATCGGCCAGCCAATACCATTGAGCAAGATCAAACTTCCCTTCGCTACGCCGGGCCTGCTGGGCCTTATCGGGAATGTTGGCAATGGTTACTTTAACCCCGGGTAGTTTTGAATTGAGTTGACTCTGAAGATATTGGGCAACATTTTTGGTGACATCCTGATCATCCCCAACAATTGAAAGGCTAACCGATCCTTTGAGGCCAGCCTCCTTTTTACCTTCATTCCAAAGAGAACGGGCCTTTTTTACATTTGGTTGTACGCTAAAGCTGGTCTCTTTGCTAAAGTCTTTTCCGGTTGTTGGATCAATTGCCGTGCCCGGACTGACGAAGCTGCTTGCTGGTAACGAGCCGTCAGCGAGAACCTTGCTGGTTAACTCTGGCCGGTTAATGACGAGTGAAATTGCCTGTCGCAGCTTACGATTGGCAAGCGGCTGATTTTGACGTTGGTTCACCTGCAGATAGTAGGTCCAAGCCTTGGAGACATGCTTGAGATTTCGATTCTTTTGAAGGCTCTTTGCGGTTACGCCAGAAATCGTCGCATCATCCAACTTGCCATTTTCAAATAAGTTATGCGCCGTATTGGAATCTTTAACGGTTTGATACTTAATTTCATCTAATTTGATCGCACTTTTATCCCAGTAATAAGGGTTACGAACTAATTTATAAGTGTCGTTGGTACCTGTCCAGTCGGCAATCTTAAATGCACCGTTTGACACGGTCGTCTTGGCATTCGTTCCATATTTTTTAATGCCGACTTTTTGAACAAAAGACTTATTTTGTGGCATGAAAACAGGCATTGCAACTAATTTATTGAAATAAGCCATTGGGTGGTCCAAAGTAATCTCCAACGTTTTGTCGCCCAAGGCTTTAATGCCTAGTGTTTTATACGATTTTTTATTATTAATTATTGAATCCGCATTTTTTATGCCACTAAATACATAAGTATAAACCGGGTTATTGGCAGGGTTTAAGGAACGCTTCCAGGAATACTCAAAATCTTCAGCTTTTACTGGGTCACCATTACTCCATTTGGCAGTCTTGCGAATATGAAAAATATATTTTTTGCCGTTATCGGTTGGCTTGACAATCTTGGTTGCCATTGCCGGAACCGGCTGATCCTTGTCATTAAGACGATAAAGCCCCTCTGAAATGTTGGTTAGGGTGTTGAATTCGGGCAGCATTGCTTGATTCGTGTTGTCCAAAGATGTTAACTCGGAAGTCTGCATTAAAGTAATTGATTTTTTGGCTGCTTTGTTTTGTGAACCTTGGTTGTCGCATGCAGCCAGAAACCCAGCACTCGCCACGATAACAGCCATCAGTAAAAGACCCCTACGATTCTTCATAATTTTCCCCCTCATATAAACTGAATTTCAATCGGAACAGCATGTTTCAACGTCTCATGCACGGTACAGTCCTTTACCACTGCCCTCATAAATGATCGGTGGGCCGATTCGTCCAAATTTGTTTCGGCATCAACTTGAACAATAATTTTAGTTACTGCAGAACGACCATCTTGGTACTGCGTTGTTTCACCCGTGGTCTTTGTTTGAAACTTCCGAATTTCAATTTCGGGATGTTTGCGGGCGATGTCATTGGCGGTAATCGCAAGACAGCTGCCAACCGCTGATAACAGATACTGGACCGGATTAGGCCCGGCATCTGTCCCATGACCCGCAATCGGCTCATCAACAATAAATTGATGGATTCCAGTTTTCGTATCGACTTGTGCGCCAACTTTTCGGAGCTTTGAATTGACAATATACTTTCCCATATCGACCATCCTTTATGTGATTTATGCATGCGAGAAGAATTGTTATTCATTATAGCGTGTTTGCACGATATTTTGTTGGAATGTAACGGTACCGAATTACCTAATTGGATCTAAAAAGCATCTCCTCGTTTGTGAACACAAGAAGATGCCTTTTATGAATGAATCAAAAATCCAGTTAGTTAATCAAAACTTCGGTCACCAGTAGTCCACCGCCAAATACGAGAACAAACACAACCACCGGCCAAACGAACCGGAGCCAATGTGAATACTTCATATTCAGCATTTGCAACGTTGCCATTACGAGCCCGGTTGGAGCCAGGAATAACATTGCGTACTGGCCGAATTGATAGGCCGTTACCACCACATATCGTGGAATGTGGACCGTATCCGCCAACGGTGCCAAAATCGGCATTGAGAGAACGGCCAATCCTGAAGATGACGGTACGATGAAGCCCAGCAAAAAGAAGATCAGCAGCATCACAATAATGAACATTGGCCCACTCATATGAGCCACCAAAGTTGATGAATATTGCAGCATCGTGTCTGAAATTTTCCCATTATTGAGTACCAGGTTAATGCCTCGAGCCAATCCGATGATGAGCGAAACGCCGACTAAACTTGACGCACCCTTAACAAAGGCGTCGACAACGCCGGTTTCGCCAATGCCGTTCTTCCCCGTTGCCGTCAAGAACATGATAATAATGGCAAATGATAAGAAGGATGCAGCCATTGTTGGGAACCACCAGCCTTGAGACATGACGCCCCACACCATAAGTGGAAATGTCACAACGAATAATATCAAAATCAATTTTTTGCGAATGGTGAACTTGGATTTTCCATCCTCACCGGTTGGCGCAATTTCCCACATGCTGTTAAATTCTTCCCGATCATCATATGAATAAGAAAACTTCGGGTTGGCTTTGACCTTTTTGCTGTACCAGTGGAGGTAAACAATCACGAAGGCTGCAGCAAATACCAAACCAATGATTCGCTCAGTGAGCCCCTGGGTAAAATCAATTCCGGCAGCGTTAGACGCAATCACAACGGAAAACGGGTTGATGGTTGAAAAACAGGTTCCAATCGAACTCGCGAGAAAGATTGCGCCGACAGACACGATTGAATCGTACCCCATGGCAATAAAGATTGGTACCAGAATTGGATAGAAGGCAACGGCCTCCTCTTCAATTCCGCATAACGTCCCACCCAGGACCATCAAGATCGCCACGAAAAAGATCAATAAAAACTCGTGGCCCTTGGTCTTTTTGGTGAGCGCCAGCAATCCAGACTCAAAAGCCCCACTGGCTTTAACAACGCCAATCAGCCCACCAAGGACTAGGATAAATACCATAATATCGACGGCTTCAATCGTCCCCTTCACCATACTGGTAGGAACTGCAGCAATACTTGCGGGCCGTTGTTTCAATCTCTGATACGTATTTGGAATTGATACCGGCGCGGTAATGCCGCCATCCGTAAACTGTTTAATATTAATTTTAACGCCCAACTTATCCAGTTCCTTTTGGGTACTTGGAACAGTTGTCACTTTACCATGTGGATCAGTCACCTGTAAGGATGAGTTGGTATACGATAGCTTTGAATAACTGCCGGCAGGCACCATCCATGTGGCAGCCACAGCGACGATCGTCAGGATAAATAAGATGACGAATGCGCCGGGCATCTTGAGCTTAAAACGCTTCTTTGGCTTTTCAACTTGTGCGTCCATAATTTTCCCCCTTAAATGATTGCATCAAAAAATAGATCAGCTTTTCACTGGTCCTGCCTAGTTATGTTAATGGTTAATCAACAATCCCCCACCACGAAGATTAATTTGATTACTGAATAGCTCAACAAATAATAGTGTAACGGATATGAAAGCGTTTGACAACACTGCATGTTTCGACAAAATTTTCAAATTAAATTTAACTGAATTATAAAAAAGTTCCTGATTTTTGAGTTGAAATCAGGAACTACAGTATCTTCTCAAGTGACTCACCTTTGACACTGTGGACGTTATCAACCACCACAAAGGCATCCGGATCGACTGTGGAAACCAGTGGAACAATTTGAGCCACCTGCTTATCAGTACAAATAATGTAAATCATCGGTCGCTTTTCTTGGTGATAATAGCCTTTCGCGCTAATCAATGTGATTCCTTGATGAAGCATCGTTGACAGTTCAGCCGTAATTTCAGCTGTCTGATTTGAAATAATCGTAACTGCTTTTCGAGCACCAAATCTTGACAGCAGGCCATTCAATACCACCGCTGAGACGTATAGTTCAATGATTGTCAGCATCATATTTTGAAGGCCAATTATCAACACGGACGGAACCGCAACACACAAGTCAAACATCAACATCGCCGTTCCGTTTTTCATTCCAAAATAGCGATTCATGATCTTTGCCAAAATGGTACTTCCGGCGACCGTTCCTTCACCCCGAAAAATCAACCACATTGCAATTCCCATCAATACCCCGCCAGCAATTGCCGGAATAATGGTTTGAGTCGTATGATAGTTCAAAAATGACGGCAGTTTCAAAAATACCGATATCCAGATAACTGCCCAGATTGAGTAACCGACCGTTTTCTTATCCAAGAATCGAAACCCAATCAGCATTAAGATTCCGTTTAACACAAAATTCGTCAGGAAAGGCGGAATGTTCAGCGCATAATAGCCAATTGTCGTCAAACCCGTTACGCCGCCTTCACCAATCTGATGAGGAATCAGGAAGTCTGTGATTGCCACAGCGTATATGAAGGCCCCCAACATGATTTGAAGACCGTTACGGACGATTATTTTATGCATGAAATCACCTCTTTTAAATGTTCAACGCTAACCACAAACCGGAAACCATCGAAAAAATCGATAACCAAGTTTGTCAGTCATAAACTAATTCCTATGAGAACCTCATTTCAGTATAAAGGAATTAATGAAAACTTTCAGTACATTTTCAAAAGCGGCTACAAAATCCCAAAGTTCAAATTCTTGTAAGCCTCTTCATTCCTTGGTAACATCAATTAAACAGGATAAATATGATGCAAAACCGTGCTTTGAAAGGGGATTAACAACATGAAATATGCAGTCACAGGTGCAACCGGTAAGTTTGGTCAAACGGTTGTCAAAGTTTTAGCCGAAAACATTGATAATCGAGACATTATCGCATTAGCGCGAGACACCGAAAAGGCCGAAAAATTGCTGCCGGGTATTGAGGCTCGACCCGGGTCTTATGACTCTGAAGAAACCTTAGAAAAATCGCTTAAAGGCGTCGACAAACTGCTTTTAATTTCGTCTATCCCAGGGCAAGCCGTCAGCCGAATCCAACAGCATCAAAATGTAATTAACGCAGCTAAAAAAGCCGGCGTTCGCTTCATTGCCTACACGAGCTTCCCTCATGCGGACAGCGCCAAATCACCTTTAGCAGTTGATCATAAAAATACTGAACAGGCAATCCGCCAATCAGGAATCGGTTACTCATTCCTGCGAAACAATTGGTATTTGGAAAACGAGCGTCAACAAATTCCTGCCGCTGTTAACAACCGGCCATTTGTTTATTCGGCAGCCGATGGGAAAGTTGGCTGGGCATTGGAACGTGAATACGCTGAAGCAGCCGCAAAAGTATTACTCACGGACGATCCCAAAACCGTCTACGAGTTCTGTGGCCCTCAACGAAGTTACGATGACCTGGCAAGATCGTTAAGGGTCGTCACCGATAACGACTTTGAAATCATGTCACTTTCAGACGAAGAATATCAAAAACGTCTGATTGCCACTGGTCATAGCCCTCAAGCAGCTGCCGGAATTGTCAGCATGCAACGTTTGATTCGAAATGGCGACCTGGAAGAAACCTCAAATGACCTGCCAGAAGCTCTGGGGCACCCGCTGCCAACACTTGAAGAGTCTCTCAAGGAAGTCATTGATAAATTGAAAAAGTAACGTCTATCCCCCCGCAAATTGATTTCACGGAGGGATTTTTTGTCCAGTGATGAGTTGCTTTCCCTAATCACGACAAGTATCATAATCGTTAAGAACAATCATTCAGGAGGCACCTTATGGCATACATTGACGTCAAACACGTTTCGAAAATCTACGGTAGTGGTGAGCAGGAAGTCCGCGCCAACGACGACATCAACTTTGAAATCAAAAAGGGAGAACTCACCATCATTGTTGGCGCCTCCGGAGCAGGTAAGTCAACATTACTGAATATTTTGGGTGGGATGGATACCCCAACAAAGGGAGACGTCATTGTCAACGGTAAGGATATTTCAAATGATACCCCCAAACAATTAACCACATACAGACGGCTTTCCGTCGGGTTTGTATTTCAATTCTATAACTTGATTCCCAACCTGACTGCCCTGGAAAACGTCGAATTGGCATCACAAATTTCACCTGATTCTCTTGACGTCGCCGAGGTGATGGCAGAAGTCGGTCTGGCAAAACGAACCAATAACTTTCCGGCCCAGCTTTCCGGCGGCGAACAGCAGCGAGTTGCGATTGCCCGAGCTATTGCGAAGAATCCCGATTTGTTGCTGTGTGATGAACCAACCGGGGCCCTGGACTATAAAACTGGGAAAAGCATCCTTAAACTACTTCAGGATTTCAGCAATAAAACCGATAAGAATGTTATCATTGTCACCCACAATGGCATGATCAAGCCAATGGCCGACCACATTATTGAAATCGGCGACGGCCAGGTGAAAAATGATGAGTTGAATCATTCGCCAAAACCGGTTGAGGAGATTGAGTGGTAAGCAAATTCGTTTTCGACTATAAAAAATGGTAACCGCTAAGTTCAAGCCGGTTACCATTTTTTTAGATTTTAATAATACGTTGCCACATCATACATCTTCTGGGCAAACGTCTTGGCGCTGACGTTGCCAGCCAATGGGTACTGATTCATAAACACCAGTGCCATGTGGTAATTGCCATTTGTTGCATAATAACTTGTGTGGAAGCTGGAGCCGCCAAACGAGCCATTGTTATATTTCATACCGTTTTTGGTAACATAGAAGCCACCGGAATAAGTATTTCCATAACTTGTTAGCTGTTGATACTGCTTAGAAGTCAAAACCTGACCATTTTGTAAGCCTTGAATAAATTTGTAATAGTCACTCGGCGTACTCAACAGGTTCCCTGCACCCGGAATGGCCGACAGGCGGGCATATGAGACTGTATCGGCATCCTGATAGTCATTCTTGCCATCGTTGGTATATCCGATGGCGACCGTTGCCTTAGTTGACGGCTGATCCTGATCCACGATAACCGTATGACTCATCCCTAGTTTGTCAAAAATTCGACTTTGCAAATTCTGGGCATAACTTTGTCCGGTCACCTTGGCAATAATCCCGGCCAACAAGACGTAATTGGCATCACTGTAATTGTAGCTGTGATTATTCGTTGACTTCAGTCTGCTGACCATACTGCTATATGCCTGATTTTCAGTCATTTGACTGCTTGGGGTGACATCAGTGTTATCAATTCCCGAAGTCATTGACAGCATTTGAGCAATCGTGATGTTTGAAGCATATGGAACGGCTGGGTAATATTGACTCAACTTCGTGCTGGCGGAGAGCTTATTGGCACTAATCAACTGTTGAATAATCGCTCCGGTCATTGCCTTTTGAAGCGAAGCCAGCGGATAAACAACTGATCCGTCGCCAGCGTTAGCGGTGTTTCTGACCACGTTGGCCATGCCGTTGCTGACTGTGGCGGTATTCTTGGGACCGGAAGACGCCAATACAGCGGTTCCCATGACGTTGTACTGCTTCATCATGCTGTTGGCAATGGTTTGAAAGCTCACGGGCTTGATACCGTGAACGTTCATCCAACCAAGGTTTTTGTTGAAATAGCGCAAGAGGACATACGTGCCGGTTTTAGTCGTTTTCGACTGCATGACCCGGACAAAATCATTGTTAAAATTATACCCGTTGGCATCCCCAGTCTTGGTGGACAGACTCGTGTAGTATGGCCCGTAGTAATAAATGTTATAGCCCTTGCTGACCGTATTTTGGTTCACAATTTGGGCGTCGTAATGTTTGTTGCTGGTCGCCGTCACCGCGTTATAAGCAGCAAAAGTCTTGCTTTGTGCTGCGTAGGCACCAACGGACAACAGGCCCGCCAAGAACAAGATGACGGCCCTGCTTTTAAACTTAATCGTCAAAATGATTGTCACTTCCACTTTCGTTCTGCCACTCTTTGGAGTAGTAGTAGTTATCAATTCGATATCTTGGACTTGGAACCTTTTCTGTCAAGAATGGGCGAATTGCTTTGTCCATCGTCAGCCAGCCGCGCCAGCCTGGATGAATGGTATCAGCCATAAAGTACGGAACATTTCCATCATGACTTAAATCGTCAATATGGTTGAACCCTTGTGATCTTAACTGATAGGTGATCTTCTTGTCAAATGTTGCCAGCATTGCAGACGACATCCCCGTATACTTCTGCCACTTTGCATTAATTGGCGGAATGATAAATAAAACGTTGGTATGGTCGTTTGCAAACTGGTTCAGCATTAACTGAAAGTCACTGTATTCAGGCGATTTCACGTAACTCATATGAGCCTGGAAGTTTTTGAGCTTCTTAACATGCGACTTCAAACGCCGGTTCCAGAAAGTATTATCAATTTGGAAGTCGTTTGAAGTTGTCTTCTCAGCACCAATTTTGCCGGCCAGTTGATCCAACTTCTGGTAATTGTACTGGTTAGGTAACAATTCTTCATTCTTATCGATCGTTTTCTCATTGTTCAATGGAACCCGGTAACGCGAGAAGATCTGATCTTCATTCAGTAAAATTCGGTTACGGATATTGACGTAGGTCATTTGAGACGTTGTTGGCTTCAAACCAGCGGCGATTCGTGCCAATGCACCGGCAATTTCTCTATCAGAATTCCCTGAAGGCATCTGTAAAAGTCGGTAAGCGGCGTAACGATCCATTTTTGAGCCGCTTTCCCGCTTAATCCAACTGGTGGTCTGTAATGGTGAATAGTAAAATGAAAAAGCGTTGGGATCCTCGCCCTTTGGCGTAAACCACTGAGGAGAAACAAAAACAACTGCTTTTTTATTTTTTAGCTGAGGATTAATCGACTGCATCACGAAAAAGTGTGTCAGCGATTGGCTTCCCCGAGCTCCCAACAGAAATGGTTGGTAAGATCGATCATACTTCGCCGCCAATACTGCGGGGTGAAATGGATCAAACCGCGACCACTCTGATGAGCCAAAGAATGGAACATACCCGTGTTCAAGTGCGTTTCTTTTAATCAGTTGGCCTTTTAAAACCTGCGGCGAAAGTGAAGAGGCAGCATTATTCACAACCTTTGGATTCACGTAATTCAGACTTGACCAAAGCGGTGATAAAAAGACTGCCAGCATCAGCAATGCCGCAGCAAAAATCGGCCCAAATATCATGAAGAGCCGCTTTTTCATACTCATTTGCTTGCTTCGACTTTCGCAATAATTTTAGCAGGTGTGTTCCACTCGTTTCGATCAAATTCTGAAACGGGGGCTTCAACGCCCAATTTGTCTTGGAGGTCCAGCAGCAATTGTACCGTCCCCATTGAGTCTAGCAACGCACTTGAGTACAGGTCTTCATCCAAATTATCAGAAAAATCCTCACCAGTTAAGTCTTTTAAAATATCAAGTACAGTTTGTTTATCATCCATATCAAACAGCTCCTTAGTTAAAATGGTTTAGGTGCGAAAAACAGTGTGTTCAAAAATCCTGAGAAAATCAGGAAACTGAAACAAACAACGTTAAATGTCAAAAAGATGGCAAATAATTCGGTAAACTTGTTGTGCGGAATGTGGTCCTGATGCTTCTTCTTGAACCGCAGCCAGGTGTCATTGATGACCATCGCAAAGCCATGGTAAAGACCATATGTGATGTAGTACCAGGTCTCGCCGTGCCAAAATCCCATAATCAACATGTTAATGACGTAGCAGACATTGGCCGTGGTCGTCCGACTCTTGAAAATGTGATGCTTCATGCAGAAGAAGACCAACCGCATGAAAATGTAATCACGGAACCAAAATGACAGTGTCATGTGCCAACGGTTCCAGAAATCCTTGATGTTCTTTGATTTAAACGGCTGATTAAAGTTCATCGGCGTCTTGATTCCCATCATGTAACTAATTCCGACGGCGAACAAACTATAACCGGCAAAATCAAAGAATAAATCCATACTGTAAACGTACATGTACGCAACGATATTCCACGAAATTCCGTGGGCCATCAACGCCCGCTGCTGAATCTGCGGCATCATGATCGAGCCAAAGATATACGCCAAAATGAATTTGTACAAGAAACCCTGGAAAATGTAGCGAACACCCTTTTCAACCATGTCCAGATAGGCGCTTCGTTCAGGCACCTTGGCATAATCGGCTTCAAACCGCCGGTAACGATCAATTGGCCCTGACGAAATTGTCGGGAAGAACAAGAGAAACTGGCCAAACAATACCGGGTGAAATTCCTTAATCATTCCGTCTCGAGTCTCCATAATGGTCTGAACAACCTTGAAGGTGATGTAAGAAATTCCCAAAAATCCAATAATTGATTGGCGGTTCGGCGTAAACAGCGGCGTAATTTTGACGATCACCAATGGGATAATCGCCAGGACAACCGCCGTAACAAAAATCCAGCCCTTATTCGGCGAATCCTTTGCCTGGCGATAATGTGAATACGCCCAGACAAGAATCAATTGGTAAATCAGATACCCAATCAGGGCAAGTCCGGTGTGCCAATTTGGACCACCAAAGGTCAAAATTAAGAAGAACAGCGAAATGAGTGTCTGGTAACCTCGGAATCGCCGGCCGTAAAGCAACCCAATCATTAACGGGATCAGCGCCAGCGCCAGCCAGATGAAGTAAGTTGGGTTACCGTAAGGAAGATACCATCTCATTGATTGTTGACCTCGCTGATCACTGCTTTAATGTCGACCTTCCCGTTAGAGCTCAACGGCAGTGATTTTTGATAAACAATCTTTTGAGGAATCATGTAAGCCATCATGTCCTGGCCCAAGTTTTTCTTGATAGCCGCGGTTAATTCCAGGTTGTTCTTGAAATCATTTTCCTCTGGTACCACGTATGCGATGAGCATCGATACCGTGTGTTGTGCGTTATATTTTGGTACGACGACCGCCTGTTTGACGTGTTCTTCCTTGTTGACCAAGGCCGAAACGTCTTCAAGTTCTATTCGAAAACCGTTAAGCTTGATCTGGAAGTCTTTACGACCGAAGTACCTAAGCATCCCATCGTCATCCATGGTCACAATATCACCGGTTCGATAGGCTTGTTGCTCGCCAATTTTGAAGAAGGACTTGGCATTTTTCTCCGGGTTATTAATATAGCCCTTTGAAACGTTGGTTCCGTATATAATCAATTCGCCCCGCTTGCCATCTGTGATATCGTCGCCATTTTCATTAACGACTTTGGCATTCATTTCCGGCTTCACGTAGCCGATTGGTAAGCGATCATAGTTGTTTAAAATATCGTTGGTAATCTCAATTTCGGTAATGGCAACCGTCGATTCAGTTGGCCCATATGTATTGTAGATATGAGCATCCGGGAACCGCTTCTTTAATGCAGCCGCAGTCTTGTGAGTTAATTCCTCACCACAGAATAAAAAGTCACGCAAGTCTGGATGATGTTCCTGGTCAAACGTCGACTCCAACAAGCAAATGTCCATGAATGATGGGGTTGATACCCAAGTATTGATGGTCATGGTTCTCAATGCAGTGAAGAGCACCACAAAGTTATCCGTTGTCTTCTTGGAAAGAACGTGTAGCGTCCCGCCCTGATACAGGGTTGGGTAAAGACTCATGACTGATAGGTCAAATGAGTACGCTGGCTGCTGCAGCATTTGCAAGTCCTTGGGTAGGTTAAATGCGTCACTCACAACCCAATTGACAAAGCTGATCAGGTTGTTATAACTGATTTCAACACCCTTGGGAACACCCGTGGTTCCTGATGTAAAGATAATATAGTAGGTCTGGTCATCGTGAATCGGATGGGTCAAGTGGTAGTCAACCTTTTCAAGACAGATATGGTCAAGTTCATCTTGATCAATTTCCGGGATGTCAGGCAGCTTTTCCGGTAAGGCTTCAGTCGCAATCACGGCAACCGGCTTGGCAATCTGATTAATCATCGTCAACCGTTCCTTAGGTGAATTGATATCCACTGGAATGTAGGCGTGACCGGATTTGACAGCCGCCAGGAAGGCCACAATCATCGAAAATGACTTGCCGCCAAAGACGATAATTGGCTGATTGAGTGGCAACTCCAGGGAATCAATGCGCTCTGCTAAAGCATCCGAGAATTGTTTGAGCTCCTTATACGTATGTTTTTCGCCATCGTAGGCATAGGCAACCTTGTCTCCCTGCGTTTCCGCGTATGAATCGATTGCCTGAATCAAATTTTCAGTCATCCTGTTGCTCCCCCTTAAAATTCGTTATAAATGAACTTTGCTTGATTAATGCCGCTGTAGTCGTACAGATAAAAAAGGACCAACATGATTAAAAAATAGATGAGTGTGTTCAGCACGAACCGAACGACTGGCTTACTCAACCATTCCCGTTCTGGCATAGAAATCATCTCCTCACTAAATTGGATTACAACGTTGTCACCCACATGGTATCGTATTTTAGAATGTTTTTAAACAAAGAGCAGTTTTAAATTGGCTAGACCGTTAAATCATTAAACAGCCTTGTCGCAAAATTTTGAATCTGGTTGGCAGGCCGGTAATCGTTGCTTAATAAAACAACCCCGGACTTGCCATTTCGTGTCATGAAGACTGATGATTCATAGCCGTAACCAATTCCGTGGGAACGAATTCCGTTGCTTTGGTTATAAACACCACCGCCATAAGGGGCGTTGCCGCCTGGCTGATGGAGAATGGCAGCGTATGCTTTCGGGAAGATCTTTCCCTTTAAAATCGCCTGTTCAGATTTAAACAAATCGTAGGTCGACATAAAGACCTGACCCGTTCCCAATTCGTTTTGCATCGAGGCTTTGGCTTCATGGTAGACCCGCGTATAATTTGGTTTGATTTGAGTTGGATAAAGCCAGTGATACCCAAGAGTCCGATTTGGCCGCCCAGCCCAATGCTGAACAAAGCCAGTTCCTTTGAGCTTCAAAGGTTTGGTGAAGACCTTGTCAAAATACTTTCCGTATGACTTATGGGTAATCTTGGAGATAATCCCCGCTAACAACACATAATTCACCGGTTGGTACCAATCTTTATACTTCGGTGAGCGGGTCACGGTGTGATTAACCGCGAAACTGACCACGTTCGATTCATTGAGCAGCGAATCCGATCCGGTCTCACTCATGGTAAGTCCCGAATACATATCAAGCATGTTGCGAATCGTAATATTTTTTGAATTCTTGACCTTCGGATAGTACTTGGATAACTTGGTGTTCAACGATAATTTATGCTGAGAAACCAATTTCATGATCATCCCCGCAGTTAACGATTTTTGAATCGAAAGAATCTGGTACTCCGAACTCGGCGTGTTGGCCGTGTCCGATTTATAGTTGGCATATCCAAATCCTTGGGTGTAAATGATGCGGTTATTTTTGACAATTAACGCAGACCCGACAAAATGATTTTTCTTCAAATAGCTGGTAATTTGTCGCGTTTGTTTTGATGATTGGTGCTTAATTTGCTTCGGCGCCGTTCTCGCAGCACTTTCCTCACGCTTTTTTTCATCCTTGCTGAATGCCTGTTCACGTGCCCGCGCATTTCTACGCCTTGCTGCTTGCTGTGTTTGAAATTGATGGTTGTTCGCCCGCCAATACATCGCCCCGCCAACGGTGCCAAAAACCACCAGGATGATTCCTAATATGTACAAGTACGTGCGCCCCCGCTTCATGCGCTCGCCCCCTTTGAAGTTCCAAAAGTGTTAACTTAAGAATTCTGTAACACTCCAGTAACATTTGATTAGTTCTATTATGACCAACTAAAAATAAATGGCAACACTTTTGTTGCTCATTCCCACGCCCTTTAGTTAAGTTTTAGTTTCTTGACTATTCCTTTAGATTTCGTTGACGAATTAGGAATACTTTGATTAATTAAAGTCTAATGATTGTGTTATCCCCGATATTCAATCACTTATCACAAAAGACTCCTTCAAAAAAGCCCTTGAATCGGATCCAAATATCACTGAATTCCGTTTCCAGGGCTTTGTTGCGCTATTTTAATAGTAAGTGGCAATCGTGTTCATTTTATTGAGGAAGGTGGCTGGTGTCATCTTATTTTTCAATGGTGACTGATTCAAAAGTGCAACAACTACTTTCTGGTTGCCATCAGAAGCATAGTACCCCGTGTTAAAGCCGGTGCCAGTATAACTGCCATTGTTATATTTAACGGTCTTTTGGTTGACATACATGCCGCCAGAGTACTTGGTACTATAACCAGTGAGTGCTTGATAGCCCTTGGTAGTCAGTACTTTTCCATTTTGGAGGCCGAGGACAAATTTGTAATAGTCGGTTGGTGTCGTTAACACGTTGCCGGCACCAGGAAGTGATGACAGAGTTGGGTACGAAACAGCTTGAGAATTTTGATAGTCGTTATTGTTGGCGTTATTATAGCCAACCGCTTTGATCGCCGTAAACTCAGGCTGATTTTCGTTCACAATGTAAGTATTCTTCATGCCTAATTTATTCAAAATTCGAGATTGCAAATTCTGTGTGTACGATTTGCCGGTCACTTGGGAAATAATGCCAGCCAGCAGGACATAGTTGATATCACTATACGTAAAGGTGTGCTTGTTGGTGGAGGTCAGCGCCTTAACTGCGTTGGTGTAGGCTTGATCCTCAGTCACCTGGTCGTCTGGGGTCTTGATCGTTCCTTTGATGCCTGACGTCATCGTGAGCAGTTGCTGGATGGTGATAGTCTTGCTGTGGGCGACCTTTGGATAGTACTTGCTAAGCGTCGTTGTGGCCGTTATTTTTTTGGCATTAATTAACTGTTGAATCATGGCGCCGGTCATCGTGTTTTGAAGTGATGCCAACGGGTAAACAACCGAGCCGTCACTGGTATTTTTCGTGCTGTGAAGCATGTTGGCATAACCGTTATTAACGATTGTTGGCGTGAGGCTCTTGTTGTGAGAAACCAGCACGGTACCAATAGCGTCATATTTTTGCATGGTTGCTTGGGCAATTGATTTGAACGAAACCTGCTTGAGCCCATTGACATTCATCCAACCGAGAATCTTACCATTGTAGCGAATTTGCGCATATGTAGCCGTCTTAGTCTTTTGCGTCTGCATCACGCGGACGTATTGGTTGTTATATTTGGTGCTGTCAGTCGTCGTAGTTGCCACACCAGTCGTGTTCTTGGTACCAGGAACGTTGGAGTAGATCTGGTAGCCGCTGGCCAGTGATTTTGGCGTCGTGATTTGGGCATCGTAACGTTTGGTTGTCGCCGTTTTGGCGGTAGTCGTCTTGGTGCTGGCTGTCGCTGTAGTCGTAGCCGCGTTGGCAGTCGTTGCCTGAATGGCTGTGACACCAATGAGAAGCGCACCCGTTGCGAGTAAGAGTGTCGATTTAAATTTATTCTTTGTATTCATGATTTGATTCATCCCCCGAATTTTGTCTTGGTAATTCAACTGGATTGTAACACTGGTTCAACAGAAAATGGTATTGGGTTTTTCAAAACTTATGGTTATTGTTACCTTTAGTTGAAAGAATATTTCCCATGTTTTGTCACATATTAACATTGGATTGTTAGTTTTCTTAATAAACATACTAAATACAACAACTATCTACCAAATCTTGTCTTATTGTAATTTTCCTCGATTTTGAACCTTCGTGTTTTTAGAAGAAGTTTAAAGCTGTCGCCACGTTAATCTATACTTTATAAGTTGGAATTTTTACTGCCCTATCTGAGATGTAAATGGCACCTTAAAATGTACCTACATGTTTAAATTACCCTTGACGTGAGATGTTCTTAACTGGCATGTTACGATATTCTAAACAATCATTCGATCCCTAAGTGCATAACTCTAAATAAACTATCCAAACAATTATTGATTTAAAACGAAAATACATAGTATGATGTAACTAGTAAGTAAAATGGCATTTCAGAAAGAGAGCAAGCTTGAATAATAATAAGTTAGTTAAACCTTTTCTAAAATGGGCTGCGGCAAAAGACAATTATTACCAGAAAGTGAACAGCTTATGCCAAAAATAGGTACTGACAAACAATTTTTTCAAACCATTTGTTGGGGTGGAGCACTTTTCTTATCACTTGAAAGAAAGAATACTACAGTATTATGACTTTAATTTTGAATTAATTAATTCTTATAGAGTGGTAAGTGATGATGCCAATGTGCTAATTGATCTTCTCAAGATGCATGAACAAAACACCTCGAGCGATTACTATAAAATTAGGGATTGAGATAGGAATAACTTAATAAACTGAAACTTGAAAGCTAATAATCACGCCAAAGGCGTGTGGTTATTGGCTTTTTTG
>OBZA01000020.1_pt1 | contig 114507 bp, 112 predicted proteins | sample 1476871 | NCBI WGS metagenome assembly OBZA01 (sample SAMEA2580227, study PRJEB22360) | human gut metagenome | biome: human gut; feature: human-associated habitat; material: faeces | place: Denmark | collected 2008/2010
GCACGCCAAGAGTAGTTGGGGGATCGCCCCCTGCGAGGGTAGGACGTTGCCACGCGATTTTTATGGAGGATTAGCTCAGCTGGGAGAGCATCTGCCTTACAAGCAGGAGGTCACAGGTTCGATCCCTGTATCCTCCATTTATTGAGCCGTTAGCTCAGTTGGTAGAGCATCTGACTTTTAATCAGAGGGTCGGCAGTTCGAGACTGCCACGGCTCATTACAATTGAATATTATTATGCGCATAATATTTATATGCCGACTTAGCTCAGCTGGCAGAGCACCTGTCTTGTAAACAGGGGGTCGGAAGTTCGAATCTTCTAGTCGGCATTTTTGCGGAAGTAGTTCAGTGGTAGAACATCACCTTGCCATGGTGGGGGTCGCGGGTTCGAATCCCGTCTTCCGCTTGTTATGCCGGGGTGGCGGAATTGGCAGACGCACAGGACTTAAAATCCTGCGGTCAGTGATGACCGTACCGGTTCGATCCCGGTCCTCGGCATATTATGCACCCATAGCGCAATTGGATAGAGTGTCTGACTACGAATCAGAAGGTTGTAGGTTCGACTCCTACTGGGTGCATTGTTTTAACGGGAAGTAGCTCAGCTTGGTAGAGCACCTGGTTTGGGACCAGGGGGTCGCAGGTTCGAATCCTGTCTTCCCGATTGGTAGATTTATGACTATCATATTTTCATCGCGGTGTAGCTCAGCTGGCTAGAGCGTCCGGTTCATACCCGGGAGGTCGAGGGTTCGATCCCCCCTGCCGCGATTATAGGTCTTGGACCTTTAGCTCAGTTGGTTAGAGCAAACGGCTCATAACCGTTCGGTCGTAGGTTCGAGTCCTACAAGGTCCATCGACTCATTTTATATTTTTTTATACAGCTTTTATGGAGGATTACCCAAGTGGCTGAAGGGGGCGGTCTTGAAAACCGCTAGGTGGGTCAAACCACGCGAGAGTTCGAATCTCTCATCCTCCTTATTATCGCGGGATGGAGCAGTCTGGTAGCTCGTCGGGCTCATAACCCGAAGGTCGTTGGTTCAAACCCAGCTCCCGCAATTTTGGTCCGTTGGTCTAGCTGGTTAGGACGCCTGCCTGTCACGCAGGAGATCACGAGTTCGAGTCTCGTACGGACCGGTTTGGCTCGGTAGCTCAGTCGGTAGAGCAATGCATTGAAGCTGCATGTGTCGGCAGTTCGATTCTGTCCCGCGCCACTTAATTTAATAGATCATGCGGGTGTAGTTTAGTGGTAAAACCACAGCCTTCCAAGCTGTTGTCGCGAGTCCGATTCTCGTCACCCGCTTTTTCACAAATGGGCCTATAGCTCAGCTGGTTAGAGCGCACGCCTGATAAGCGTGAGGTCGATGGTTCGAGTCCATTTAGGCCCATAATTTTGGAGAAGTACTCAAGTGGCTGAAGAGGCGCCCCTGCTAAGGGTGTAGGTCGCGTAAGCGGCGCGAGAGTTCGAATCTCTCCTTCTCCGTTTTAAATGACCCGTTGGTCAAGTGGTTAAGACACCGCCCTTTCACGGCGGTAACATGGGTTCAAATCCCGTACGGGTCATTCAAACAATGATTTCTTTCTTATATTATCGCGGGATGGAGCAGTCTGGTAGCTCGTCGGGCTCATAACCCGAAGGTCGTTGGTTCAAACCCAGCTCCCGCAATTTTGGTCCGTTGGTCTAGCTGGTTAGGACGCCTGCCTGTCACGCAGGAGATCACGAGTTCGAGTCTCGTACGGACCGGTGGATATCGACAGTATGCAAGCTAATTGATAGCTTGTTTTTTTTATATCTTCATTTATAGCGGTCGGGATTGACCAATTCATTCGAATGAATTAGAAATGAAAACCGCTATGCTAACGAATTATGTATAAATGCATTCGTTAGCATAGCGGTAATGGATAAGCCTTTAGTGAGTTTCTTTTTCCTTGGCCGGAGTGTAGTAAGCTTCATGTGAATAAAAGTTTGGCGAATCACGGTACTCTTTTGGAATAAAATCATCTGAACTGTTTTTCCAGAGCTCGTAATCTGAATAAGCATTCCAAGTTCCTAAAATGATGCGTTGACTAATATCTTTGTGATAATTCAACGAATACATTGAGTGCATACCATCAGGGAGCCCATTGGTACGAAGTCGATTGATTCGGGCGTCGAAGACTTTTTGCTCTTCAAAATTTAAGTCGAGCGTTGAAAAACTAATGAACCCATTCCAATTATCAGTTCCGGCATGGCTCAAAATATCATAGTAAACAGGGGATTTAAAAACCGTTTCCTGACCAGAATGATCAAGTAACATAAATTCACCTTGCTGACTTAATGCTTGGTATAACACCAGGTCACGTTCAGGATGAGCAGCTTTTATTTCTGATAAAATCTTTTCATCACCAAATGTAATGACGATCTGTTCTTTCATATGACCCACCTCCTATATACAAACTTATTATACTTTTTTTCATTAAGAGAACCAAACATTTACTTTTTAGTATTAGTAAATTATACTTTAGACAAAATAAGAGGAGGCAACGTTTTGGAGCTAACAGTTATTGGGTATTTAGGCGGTTATCCGGCACACGGTAACGCAACCAGTAGTTATTTATTGCAGTCTGGCGACTTTAATTTGTTAATTGATTGTGGCAGCGGAGCATTGTTAAGTTTGGAAGAAGTCATTGACCCACTCAAGCTTAATGGCTTAATTTTAACCCACTATCATCATGATCACACAGCTGACGTTGGCGTTCTGCAGTACTATTGGCAATTACATGAAAAACGTTACACAGAGCCTGTACTGCCCATTTATGGGCATCGACTCGACAAGGCAAACTTTGCCGGACTTGATTGGCCAAATTCCACCAAGGCAGTTGCATACGATCCCGAGAAATCCCTAAGTGTCGGGCCATTTGAAATCAGCTTGCTCAAAACACAGCATCCGGTTCCGGCATTTGCACTGCGCATCAAGGAACGGGATACTGGCAAAATCTTAGTCTTTACGGCGGATACGAAATATTTTCCAGAGCTGACTGATTTTGTGAAAGGGGCAGACCTCTTAATGACCGACACGAACTTCTTTGCCGACAAGACCGGTCAAAAATGGCACATGACTTCAACTGAGTCGGGGAAACTCGCTCATGATGGTGGGGTTCATCAACTACTGCTGACCCACTTGCCTGCGGATGGGGATTTGCGGCAACTCAAAGATGAAGCCCAGCATAGTGCGGGCGAGGACCTTCCTGTTATGGTCGCCCAGCAACACCTGACAATCAATATTTAGTTTAAATGTGATGAAAGTTAGCAGAATGTTAGTCCATTCTGTGAATCTTATGATTTTTATAACTATTTCCGATATAATCAAGTCATCAAAGATTATTAGGAGGTAGCAATCATGACTGTAAACTTACTTACAACACCCAGCTGTACTTCTTGTCGCAAAGCAAAGAAATGGCTCGTCGATCACAAGGTAGACTTTGTAGAACGAAATCTTTTTGCAAATCCGCTTTCTGAAACCGAGCTGAAAGAAATCTTTATGTTATCTGAAGGTGGAACTGACGATGTGATTTCGACACGCTCATACCTCTACGACCAATATAAGCCTCAGATTCACTCGATGACGATAGGTGAGGTCATCTCACTACTGGCTGCCCATCCTGAGTTAATTCGTCGGCCGATTCTCATGGATTCCAAACGGATTGAGTTTGGCTACAATGAAGATGAAATTCGCTGCTTCATGCCACGGGGAACCCGTAAGTGTGAACTCGAAAAAATGGTTCGCAGGGCCTTATGAGCTTGAAATCTTAATTGCTTGTTAATATCCATCTTTAGCCGTATTATTTACTTAGACAATAATATGATACAATGTTATTATTAATTACCCTCAGATATTGAAAGGGGTGGCTAAATATGGAAATGGAACGAATTAACGAGAATACAATTCGTGTACTGATTGGTAATGACGATCTTGATAAGCGTGGGATTACCGTTTTAGATTTACTTGGTAATCACAAGCAGATCGAAAGCTTCTTCTATAGTATTCTGGAAGAGGTTGACAAGGATCACCAATTTCAAAATAACGATGCCGTCACTTTCCAAGTTCTTCCAAACCAAAATGGATTGGAATTATTTATCAGTAAGGATGTTGATATGTCCGATAACGACATGTTTGATTCAGGTAGTGGGGATCATTCCGACCAGCCTGAAAAGCGTGATCGCGTTTCTAAATATATCGAAGAACATACCGGTAATAATCAACCACAACATGTAAGTGATAAGAAGACAAACGATGAGTTTGGTCATCAGAAGCGAACCGTTATCCTTGAGTTCGACCAACTGGATGACTTCACCTCATTAGCGAAGGCATTACGATTGGAAAATGGAACATCTGATTTGTACCTGTATGAAGGTAAGTATTACCTGAAATTGCAGCTTTACAGCAACGACCCGGTTGATATGGTCGTCAGTGATGAAGTTGCAATTGCCAACGAATATGGTAAGAAAACCACTGTTACTGAGGAAGTTCTTAACGAGTACGGCCAACAGTTAATGGAAAATAGCGCGTTGGAACTCAGCAGGTATTACTTTAAGTAAATTGAATGTCATTTCATGAGCTTACAACAAAAGGAGCAGCCGATTTTGGCTGCTCCTTTTAGTGTGGCTTCTTTTTATTGGAATGCCCGTCCTCTGATTGTGGTTTGGTAGTAGGTCTTTGGATGATCAGTTTCTTGTGAGCGAAACCCCGACGTATTTGCGACAATGTATAATGGGCGTCGTCTTGATGCATCGAAGATCCGGTACAAATATGACCCAATTGTTCCAACGGCCAGCAAGGTGATGCCAACCATTAAGAAGACTGCGAACACCGCAAAGCGAATCGTATTCATTGTTGTCAACAATGAGGTAATCAGGTAGCCGATTCCAAAAATGATTGAAAAGCTCCCGACCCAGTTCGCAATTTGAAGCGGGAAGGATGAAAATGAGGTGATGCCATCCATTGCCAGTCGGATCATTTTCCGCAGCGGATACTTGGTTGTTCCAGCGACGCGTTCCTGTCGCTCATAAGTGACGTCGGTTTGCTTGAAGCCGACCCAGCTGACCATGCCGCGGACAAACGGGTCTGGTTCATTCATCCGCTTGAGTTGGTTGACAACTTTAACGTCCATGAGCCGAAAGTCGCCGGTGTCGACAGGAATGTGAACACTTGTGATGTGCTTTAAGGTCCGGTAGAAGGCCGCGGCCGTTATTTTCTTAAATAGGCTTTCACCATCGCGCGAGATCCGTTTTCCGTATACGACGTCATAGCCGTCATGCCATTTTTTGATCATGTCGACGATGACCTCAGGAGGATCCTGCAAATCAGCATCCATCACAACGACTGCATCGCCGTTGGTGTAACGAATTCCGGCAGTAATTGCCAACTGATGGCCAAAGTTTCTTGAAAATTGAACCAGCTTGATGTTTGAGTACTGTGCCTGTTGCTGTTGAATCAAGTCCGCGCTCTTATCCTTTGAACCATCGTCCACAAAGATAAGTTCAAAATTTTGCGGCTGATTAGAAATGAACTTTTCAAGTGTGTCAATCGTACTCGTAATGCCGTCTTCCTCATTAAAAACGGGAAGAACGATTGAAATTAATTCGTCTTTGTTAGTCATTTGAAAGCCTCCTTTTATTTATAAATTGATGAAAGGTCATAGAGAACACCGGATGAGCCCATTCCGCCCATTCCGCCGCCCATACCACCTGGTTGCTGCATGGTCGTTTGTTTCTTCTTGGTGGTCCTAGTGCTTGGCTTTGCCGTTGGTTTCATCTTGGAATTCTTCTTGCCAGGGGTTGGCTTTGCACCATTGCCGCTTGGTTTCTGCTTGCCAGTTGGGGCAGTTGGCTTTTGACCCATTGTCTTAGATTTGCCCGTTGGGGTTCCTTGACCCATTCCGGCAGCCGAAGCTCTTGAACTCGAGCTTTGATATAAGCTTGATTTCACCTTTGTGGCGTGTTTCTTAATCCAATTAATGATCGCCGTATTACCTGATTTGCCAGAGTAATAGAAGTACTTTAATTCACCGTTTTTGACAAGCTTTTTAAACTGGGTCAACGTGATCGCCGGGTCGGTTCCGTTAAAGCCACCCATGGCCATGACGGCCTTCCCAGTTTTAATGATATACGGAGCGGCAGTTGTTGAATCACTGGTTGCAAACAGGTATTTGGCATTTCCTTGATGTTTTTCAAGGTAACTTAACAGTTTCTTGTTGACTGAACTGTTTCCCATACCGCCACCACCGCCAGGCATGCCACTACTGGATGATTCAAGCAGGGAAGGGCCTGCGGTTGGAATCATTGCCGACTCAGCCGCAATTGTCGGGGTTAACGACCACCAGGTTGGCGCAGCCATGATTGAAAGCAGCCCCCCAACCAGCAATGCTTGAAGCGCCCGACCACGTGGAATCACGATCAGGCCAATGGAAAAGCCAATCGCCGCAATCAAAATGATCCAGGTCAACCATGGATAGTAACTGTAAACATACCAGGATTGAAGTGCTGCTGTTGCTGTAATCGCAAGCGGAAGCAGGTAAAATTTCCAGTTCGTTCTCAGACTATTTTTGAACAGGCCAATTAAAGCAGTTAGCCCGGTTCCAAATAACGCTGCAATTGGCGGTGCCAGCATAATCATGTAGTAGGGATGAAAGAAGCTGGCAATGCTGAAGAATCCATAAACGGGGATCAGCCAACTTGTCCAAAGAATCAGTTGCTTTTGCTTAGTGGTTAAGTAGAACCAGCGACGTCGTTTATCGCGGAAGTAAGCCAGACCACCGATTAAGCCAAAGAGGGCAAATGGTAACAGCCAACTGACTTGTGGTCCCAATGCGGACTGGAACAACCTAAACGGTCCGATTGTGCCGATATTGAAAGCACCACCGCCACCGCCGCCGGCACCCATTTTACCTGGGCCACCTTTTTTACTACCACCAGGCGCTTGCATTTGCTTACCGCCAGCGGCGCCCTTCTTGGTTCCTTGTTTCATACCGGTAGGCGCTTTGCCGCCGGTTGGCATGCCGCCGCCCTTTTTGTTTTGGGTCTTACTGTTCATTCCGGCACCAAACGTTCCGCCGGTTCCAGTTGTTTGTCCAAGTAGGCGTTCACTTCCGTTATACCCAAACGCTAATTCCAGCAGGGAGTTGGTTTCTGAACCACCAACATATGGTCGGCTGCTTGCCGGGGTCATATCAACCGAAATTGGATAGGCTAAGGTGAAAACGAGAAGCGAAACGGTTGCAAAAATCAGTTTCTTAATTTTTTTCTTCCAAGATTCATTTGCGGCCAACCAGTAGAATAAGTACATCGCAGGCAGAATCATGAAGGCCTGAAGCATTTTGACGTTAAAGGCAATTCCGATCAGACCAAAACTGACCAGTAGTGGCCAAATTCGGCGACTTCCGATGGACTTTTCCAAGAAGAAAAGGCCTAACATTAGGAAGAAAACTAAAGTTGCGTCCATATTATTCGTTCGGGAATCCGCCACAACGATTGGCGTGATGGTCAGCGCCAATGCACTTAAGCGACCGGCATTTTTGCCGAAGTATGGCTGAATAATGCGATACATTAAGTAAACAGAACCGACACCGAAGAGGACGGATGGTAATACGATACTCCAGCCATGAAGGCCAAAAATTTTGGCACTGATGGCCATGAACCATAGTGCGACTGGCGGCTTATCAACCGTGATGTAGCCGGCTGGATCAAAACTGCCGTACCAGAAATTGTGAAAACTCATGGTCATACTTTTGATAGCTGCGGTATAAAATGCGTTGGCCGATCCGGCCTTCCAAGTTGCCCACCCGTAAAGAAACAGGGCGGCGATTAAGATGATGCCGAGGATCCAATCGAATTTGCCTCGACTTTTTGTTTCATCATTTCGGGTATTGCTTATATATTGACTATTGGCTGCCATATCGGCGGACCTCCTTTATGTGACGTTGATTGAATACCCAAAATTTTGATAACAAGAAATTGGTGGGTACGGTGATGATTAAACTGACTAGGGGAATGAGATGTGGATTCATCAGTGACCAGTTGCTGGCAAAGTGGGCGAATAAGACGCTGATCACCCAAGTGAACAGGTAGGTCGCATAGTATTTCCAGACAACGGATTTCAATGACGATCCGGTTTGAAAGACCCAATGGTTGTTCAGGGTCAGCCCCAGAAGTGAGGTGACACCATAGCCAACGCCCATCGCAAAGGTTGCGTTGGTCGGGTTGAGCAAGACTAAGTAAATGACATACGTTAAAATCGTGTTTAACAACCCGATGATGCCAAATTTAAATAATTGCTTTGTAAATTTGATGTGAGTCACTCCTTTCTTAAGCATTGAGATGAGTTTATCTTTTCAAGCATAAAACAAGCTTAAAAGATTTGGTTTATGATAAATTCCCCAAATTTTAGTTGACGATTGCCCCAAAAAACATTAATTTAATGGCAATAGATAAATCAACCACAAGGAGAATTTTGAATGAAAGAACTTCATATACTAATAATTGAAGATGATGAAGATTTGGCCAAGAGCCTGGAATTGTTCTTAGGTGAGATCGCGCAAACAACCGTTTCCTACGACGGTTTCGAAGGACAAATGCTTGGCCAGGAAGGCATTTATGATCTGGTCGTGCTGGATTTGATGCTGCCACAGGTGAACGGTTACGATGTTTTGAAGCATTGGCGGACCGAGGATCATTTGAGTATGCCGGTGTTAATTTTAACGGCTAAAGATACCTTGGATGATAAAGTGCACGGATTTGAGCTCGGCGCCGATGACTATCTGACAAAGCCGTTTCACCGTGAGGAGTTGTTGATGCGGGTCAAAGCACTACTCAAGCGCAGCGGCCGTCTGGGAGACGACAACACGCTGACAGTCGGGCCGTTTACCGTTAACCTCAGTAACCGGGTGGTCAATGTGGAAGGCAAGGAACTTGCCCTCAATGGTAAGGAATTTGACTTACTGGTCTACTTTGTCCAAAATCCCGACACAATCATTACCAAGGACCAGATTTTTGATCGTTTATGGGGATTTGAATCAGAGACGGCGATTTCTGTCGTTGAAGTTTATATGAGTAATTTACGGAAAAAGCTGAAGCAGGCAACGTCCCTTCAGCCAATTAAGACGTTAAGAAACGTTGGTTACATGTTTGAAACGGAGGCCCTTGATGAAAAAGCGTGATCCTCAGACAAAACAGCAACTCTCGCTGTTCGTGAAAGAGTTGATTGGTTTTGCCTTGCTGTTTGCGGTACTTGGGATTGTCATTAACTTTTTCTTTCATCAATCGATTTATAAAAATATTGATCAAGGATTAATGACCCAAAAGCAAAATGTGTTAAGCAACCGAAAGGCACCGCAATTTCGAACCGGCGGGAGCTCCAGCAGCTCACAAACGCCGCCATCTCCCAATCCGAGTGGCGACACACCGTTTAGAACCAATATTTTAGTGTTTAATCAAAAGGGGCAAATCATCAATGCACAGATGCTTGGCAACCGAATCTATAACCTGTTTATCAACACTGAGCTGGATAAAAGTGAGGTGAATAAGGTTCGTGAAGTGACCTTGATATCGACGGATAATACCCTGCACTACTTTAGGACGTTATTGATCAAGGTTCCAAAATCCAATTCCAATCCAATCTACGCTGGAAATTATGTCTTGATTTTGGAGAATATTGATACCGATTTATTAGCAGTTAATAGTTTTAGACGATCGCTGTTAATAACATTGTTGTTCTTTTGGATTATCGCGATTGGGGTTGCTTATTACCTATCGCGATCGAGCATGAAGCCGATTATGGACGCCTGGAAACGCCAGCGACAATTTAGTGCCAACGCCGCTCATGAGCTGCGGACACCTCTGACCGTAATTCAAAATCAGATGGAGTATATGCTGACGAAGCCAAAGACCAAGGTGGTGGATCAGGTTGACGCAATTTCAACGACTCTGGATGAAGTTCGCCACTTGCAGACACTCACCAATCGTTTATTAATGTTGGCGCGGTCGGATGCCGGCAAAATTGAAATTCGGAAGCAAGAAGTTGATGTTAAGCCGTGGTTTGAACACGTTTTAAAACCCTATGATGATATTGCGGCTAGCCAGCACAAATCGCTGAATACCGTGTTAAAAGCAGACGGTAAGGGCCGATTTGATGAAGATCTGATTCGTCAACTATTGATTATTTTGTTGGACAACGCCATCAAATATACGCCGAAAGGGGGCACGGTCACGGTTGTCACCTTACTCAACCGCGACAAGCTCACCATTGAAGTCCGCGATACCGGAACTGGGATTCCTGACGCGGATAAGAAGCGCGTTTTTGACCGGTTCTACCGATCGGATAAATCACGAAATTCCAAAACTGGCGGTAACGGGCTGGGTTTGGCAATTGCCAAGTGGATTGTTAACCAGCATGCCGGCACGATTACTGTCAAGGACAACCATCCCAAAGGAACCGTATTTACAGTTGGGTTTAAAGTGTCTTAGGAAGCTCGACTATCATCAAAATCAAAGAAAGGCCCCGGTGAGCAAAACGTGCGTTTCGCTTACCGGGGCCTTTTTGTGGTTAATCATTAATGTTGATCCTGACGTGCGGCTTTCTTAATGCCGGGAAATAGGTCGTATAGATATTTTAACGGTTCGACTTTACCAACTTTATCGGTATAAATCACCTGGGTCACGTTATCGTAGGTCAAGGTAATCAGCGATGCACCATCCTCGTCCTTAACGACGTAATAGCGGATTCCCAACTGGATTGCGTGGAAAATTAATTCCTGGGCATCATATGAAGTGTTACCCATGGCGGGAAGCAACGTTGGGGCTTCAAGCCGTTTTTGACGCCATTGTTTAGCAACCCGCGTTCCAAATTCCATTAGACTGCCATTCTTGATGTGTGGCAGTAACATTGCCGAAGCTGTTAATTCCGGGTGGGTAATAACCTCACTAAAGTCATCAAGTGCTTGGAGTTGTTCTGAATGGGCATGAAGTGATTTGGCCATCTCAATCAGCTGATTAAAAATCTCGATGCCTTCCTTCATTTTGAAGGTTGGTTGATCCGGATTCTCCAGTGCAACTTGATTATTATCGGCAAACGACTGCTTTAAGTCATCGGTAATATTGTCATGATCAACAGGTGTGACCAAGAGGTACATTAAGAAGAATTTTAAAAAGTACATTGCGTGTCGGCTGATGCCATTCGGGGTGAAAGGCGTGTTGTCCAAAACGCGAAATTCCAGGTACGAAATGCCTTTGGTCCGGTAATTTTTGATTTCTTCTTGGCCCCGCAGCCGAACTGGGCCGTAAAATTCTGCCGTCGAGTAAAGCCGGTGGTCGGCAATCGACGCCGTAATTTGGTCAATGTAGTGATCCAAACTACTATAAATCGTGGCGTCGACTTGGTCCTCGGGTTCATTAACATAACCGTAAATGCTGTTTCGAATGCTGCGGACCGGATGGGGTAATTTTTGAGCGTCTTCGTCGGAGAAAAAGCCCTTTTCAGCGATTGGACTGGCACCAAATAAGTAGGTTAACAGCCAACGATGAAGGACAAAATTTTGCGCCAACTGGAAATAAAGGGCGTTCTTGAAGTCGACGAGCGTTGTGAACTGGTCTTGATAATGCATGTAGAGCCGATTAATGACTGGCTCGGGAATGCTGAAGTTGACGTGAACGCCGGTGATAATTTTGCGGGCGACGCCGTATTTTTTCGTCAAATAATCGCGATAATCGGCATATGCCGGTCGGCCGAAGTGCTGCTTGATGAACGTCTTATCATCGATATTCATTGCCGGTGGCATGCTTAACGGCCAGAATGCCTCTGATTTATGGATTGAACGGGCCAAAACGGTTTGAAGGGTGTCAAGCTGATCCAACACCCCACCAATGTTGGGATTAGGATCGGTAATCAGTTCGCTCATTGATTCGGAGAAATCGGATTGAAAATAGGGATGATACCGTCTCGAACCCAGGTGCTTCGGATACGGCAGCTGACTCAATTGGCCATGTTGATCAATGCGGTGTTCTTCAATCTCGATACCGATCAAGCTGTGATAAAGCTGTTCGGCCACATGTTCTTCTTGGATGTATTTTAATAAGTTTTTCAGCATATTATTCTCCCAGCCGGCAATATTTACTCATAATTATAAACAAAAATGGGCGAATTGGTAGTATTACCGTCGGCCGGTAAAAAAACGTAACCATTATTTTAACTTCTGGAAACAAACGAACACTTTTTGCGTATGTATATACTAGAAGGTGATGAAATGCTTATTGCAATGGCGGACAGCCAATTAGTTAACGCAACCGAGTTGATTAGACAAAAAACAATCCCAAAACAACTGGTTTGCCCCTGTTGTCAACAACCGGTCATCTATAAACACGGGGACCGTCGGATCGCTCATTTTAGCCACAAATCCAATGCAATTTGTGCGGGCTTTAGCGAAGGTGAAAGCCAAGCCCATTTAAAAGGTAAGCTGGCGTTCAAACAGCAATTGGAAAAGATGGGGCAGGCCGCTGTGTTGGAATATCATTTACCGACCATCGAACAACGGGCGGACGTGCTATTGCCGGATCAGCAACTGATTCTGGAGTACCAATGCAGCCCGATCTCGTATAGCGACATTTCAAGAAGAACGTCGAACTACAAGTCACTTGGCTACGATGTGTTATGGATTCTTGGTGATCGTCATTTGAATGCGGTCAACCGCTTGGATGGCGTTGCCAAGTTCGCCCGTTTTCAGCCGCGACTTGGATTCTTTATTGTTTACTATTCTGCCGATCGACGACAGTTGAAGCTCCATTACCACATTCAAGAAGTTGCTGGAAAAGTGGTCAGCAGCGTTCAGTTTTTCAAAAGTCTGTCCGACCTTAAACGTTTTATGGACGCCCATGAAACACCAAAGCAGCCGGTTAGTTCTCCCTTTCAAGCACGTCAATCGATGCTCAATCAGCTTCAACGAATCCATAGAAGCAACGTGTTACAGAACCCCACTTATCGCGATATGGTTACGGCTTGCTACGAACAAGGCAAACTGTTTATTGGCTGTCCCTTAATTTGCCACGGTAAATGGGGAGAGGGGATGCCAATCTTTAAACGAACCATTTTATGCTGGCGGGTATGGGTCGTCCTTCAGCTTTTTTCAGCCAGTCCGGCAGAGATTTCCAATCAGCGGCTCAATCAAATCTTTGTTGAATCCGTTCAGCAATTTGGTCAGCAGTTTGCCCAAGTTGACGATTACGTCCGTTTCTTTCAGATGGAATTCAAGAGCTTCATTTTCAGTCTCCGTGCAAACGGTTATCTCCGTCACACCATTTCTGGAATTCGAATCGTTCAATCACCAACTTGGTTTGAAAGCTATGATCAAAAAAGACGCATTATGATGACCATGAGGCCGGAGGTGTGCTAACCTGTTATTAACGATTTGTTTGAAGGAGGACACTATGGCTAAAACACAAGAATTACCATTGAGAAATGAGGTTCCGGAAGCCTTGACCTGGGACCTGACAACAGTCTATGCGAGCGATGAAGCGTTTGAAAGTGACTTTTCCGATGTCAAAGCCGGGGCTGAAAAGTTTGCCAAGCTATCCGGCACGATTGCAAACAACGCAGCGGCCTTACTGAAAGCCACTGACGATTTGATGGCACTCAGTCGTAAGCTGGAAAAAGTTTATGTCTACGCCCAACTAAAGAATGATCAAGACACCAGTGTTGATCGATATCAGGCCATGTATTCGCGTTCGGAGGCTTTGGCCGCTCAATTTGGCGCGGCGACCTCGTGGTTTGAGCCTGAACTACTCAAAATTTCGGATTCCAAGATGCAGGAATTTTATCAAGCCGAACCCAAATTAACTGCTTATCAGCGTTTCTTCGACCAGACGTTTGAGCGGCGACAACACATTTTGGAAAACAACGTTGAAGCCGTCCTGGCCGGTGCCGGAGATATTTTCTCGTCTGGAGAAAAAACCTTTGGGATTCTTGACAACACTGACTTGTCATTTCCATCCGTGACCGACGAAAACGGCAATCAGGTCAAATTATCTCAAGGCGTTTACAGCATTTTGCTTGAGTCAACGAATCCGGCGGTTCGAAAAGAAGCCTTTCAAAAATTGTATCAAGTATACCGCCAGTTTCAACACACCCTGGCAGCTACTTTGACCACCAACGTCAAGAATCACAATTTTAAGGCCAACGTTCGTCATTATAATAGCGCGTTGGAGGCGGCTTTGTCGGAAAACGAAGTGCCAACGGCTGTTTATGACAACTTAATTCAGGGTGTTAACCGTCATTTGGACCTTTTGCATCGATACGTGGCCTTACGAAAGCGAATCTTAGGGCTTGATGAGCTGCACATGTATGATATGTATACGTCACTGGTCGGCAAAAAGTCGCCCAAATACACCTTTGAACAGTCCAAGGCAATCGCTTTGGAGGCTTTGCAGGTGATGGGGCCCGATTATGTTAAACACGTTCACGAGGCCTTTGACGGCCGCTGGATTGATGTCGTCGAAAACCAGTTTAAACGAAGTGGCGGCTATTCATCCGGAACGTACGATACTAATCCCTTTATCTTACTGAATTGGAAGGATAATCTCGATAACTTGTACACCTTGATTCATGAAACCGGGCACAGTATGCACAGTTATTATTCACACCACAATCAGCCGTATCAATACGGAGATTATTCAATCTTTGTGGCAGAGATTGCGTCGACAACCAATGAAAATATTTTGACTGATTATCTCTTGAACAAATTTAAAGACGATGATGAGATGAAGAAGTTCATTTTGAATTATTACCTTGACGGTTTTAAGGGCACCGTTTTCCGTCAGACACAATTTGCAGAATTCGAACAGTTTATTCATGAGCAAGATGCCAAAGGACAGCCGTTAACGGCAAGTTTCATGGATCAGGCTTACCGTGATTTAAACGCCAAGTACTATGGTGACGCGGTTATTTCTGATGACGAGATCAGCTTGGAATGGGCACGAATCCCGCATTTTTACTATAACTTTTACGTCTATCAGTACGCGACCGGGTTTGCGGCAGCGTCAACGTTGGCCGATGGGATTGTGAATGGCGGTCAGGAAAATGTTGACCGTTATCTAACTTACTTGAAGTCCGGAAGCTCCGACACGCCAACTAACGTGATGAAAAAAGCCGGGGTTGACATGACACAACCTGATTATCTTGAAAAAGCGTTTATCATTTTTGAAGAACGCTTGAATGAGTTTGAAGCACTATACGAAAAATAACATTTTGAACACAACAAAAGGGGCCTGCGACAAAACGGATGTTTTGCCAACAGGTCCCTTTGTTGTCTGAGAGAACACAATGGTCTGACAGAATTTAAAGTTGGAAATTAGATTTAGGATACGGAATCGTTGATGGATGTGCTGATTTCTGACTGATCCGTTCGAAATGTTCAGCTGAGCTAATGCTCTTGGCACAAAAGCCAAACAGTGAGTTGTAATCAAAATCTTTAATGAGAATGCCACTTTTATCAACTGCCGAATTAAATAAAACAGTGGTTAGCGGTGTTTGAACGTTCATTTCGTGGGCAACCCGCTGATCACTGCGAAACATTTTTTCAGCGAGTTGTGAACGACGATCTTCCTTGAACATGTCGAGATCCAGGCCATTTCGTTCTGCGAGCTTATACACCAATTCGTCGGTGTAAGGTTCCTCATTGACTAATAATTCTTTTTGTAAATCCATAAGGAAATGGCGGCCAAACTTTTTACCTTGGAATGAAGCGGCCTTGAAATCGAGAATGGTGTCATAAGGCAGATTATGGTCGAGATGGCTGAGTTTTTGGTTCAATGAAAAATCGCGAAGAATCTGGATGTTGAGCATGGAAACGAAGCGTACGCTAATCTGTTTGTTTAATTTTTGTGAAATGCGTTCAATCGTTTTTTCGGCGTCATAGCAATGTCGATTAAGTGGATCAACGAATAAATAAATCTCAAGTACCATTATTGCCCCTCCGTTATGCAACCGACAACTTAATTAATATACTAATTATTTTCTCCATTAAGAATAACAAATTTTCCGATAAAAACAACAATTTTGCCTGAAGTGCGCACGATTCATTTAGAAAGGGGGCTGATTATGGTAAAATTAAGTCTGATTGATTTTTATGATTTGGATAGAATTGTGCGCACAGCCGCACAAAGATTGGAAGTGGTAGCTTGGTTGACGATTGGGATGACTTTTTAATTCCTTACAAACAAGCTGTTGATGAATTAAAAGTAAAATTGCGTGGTATTCGTGCGCAGTTCTTAAAAATTGATGGTCGAAGTCCAATTGAATTTGTGACTGGCCGTGTCAAGCCGGTTGACAGCATCAAAGAAAAAATGGTCCGACGACACATTCAAGAGGATCGGCTGGAAGAAGACATGGAAGATATTGCCGGTCTTCGGATTATGTGCCAGTTTGTTGAAGATATTTATCAAGTTGTTGACCTTTTGCGGAAGCGAACCGATATCAACATCCTTGAAGAACGCGACTACGTTCATAACAAAAAGCCGAGTGGATACCGTTCTTACCACATTATTTTCGAGTACCCGGTTCAAATGCTGGATGGTGAAAAAGTGATTTTGGCGGAGATTCAGGTACGAACATTGGCCATGAACTTTTGGGCCACTGTAGAGCACTCCTTGAATTACAAATACAAGGGAGAATTTCCCGATGATTTAAAGGCCCGCTTGGAACGGTCAGCTGAAGCCGCCTTTCATCTTGACGAAGAAATGTCAGAGATTAGAGACGAACTTCAAGAAACTAAAAAGCAAGACCGGAAGACAGATGTGAGGAAGTCGTCTGATGAAGATAGCCATTTACAGTAATCTTGGAGAGTCGTCCAACATTGTGGCGACGTCACTCAAGAAGAAAATTGAAGAATCGCCCGATTTGAGTATCGATGGGCTGAACCCCGAAATTGTGATTTCAGTTGGTGGGGATGGGACGTTGTTGTCTGCATTTCATCACTATCAAGATATCAGTGACCGGATTCGGCTGGTCGGCATTCATACAGGTCACCTTGGGTTTTACACCGATTGGCGTGATTATGAGGTTTCAGAACTCGTTGACAGCTTGGAGCATGATGACGGTCAAAGCGTGACCTATCCATTGTTGGATATTAAGGTCAATTATGTTAATGGTGGCCGCGCGGACATGGGACTCGCACTCAACGAATCGACGTTGAAACAAATTTCCGGTTCAATGGTTGCGGATGTTTATATCAAAGATACGTTATTTGAAAGCTTTCGTGGCGATGGTTTGTGCGTTTCGACCCCAAGTGGTTCGACCGCCTATAACAAGTCGGTTGGCGGAGCGATCATTAATCCAACTTTGAATGCGATTCAAATGGCTGAAATATCGTCGATTAACAACCGGGTCTTCCGGACACTTGGCTCACCACTGATTATTTCACCGGATGAGTGGGTCAAAATTGTGCCAAAAAGTTCGAATCGAACCATCCTAACCTGTGATCATCAGGTGATTTCAAGCGAACCGGTTGAGTCGGTCGAGTACCGTATTTCTAAACGGCGAATTGCATTTGCCCAGTATCGTCACACACAGTTCTGGCGCCGGGTAAGCAATTCATTTATTGGTAAGGTTAATTTAGATGACTGAATTTATATGGAAATATAACGGGTCTGCACCAATTAAAGTGCGGACCTTTATTATGGGGCATGGCATTACGAGAACCCTGTTGAAAAAAATTAAGTATCATGGCGGCCAAACCCTGGTCAACGGCGAACCATCATTGGTCAATCGGCTGCTTGATGCCGGTGATGTTGTGAAAGTGGTGCTTCCTAAAGAACCGGAAAACGATCATGTCAGCGTCTCCAACGTACCAATCGAGATTGTTTATGAGGATCCCAACTTTCTGGTGGTCAATAAGCCGGCTGGGGTGGCTTCGGTCCCGTCACACAATTATTCGGATGATTCATTGGTCAACCGCGTGAAAGGCTATTATCTGCGGCAACACTATGCCAATCAAAAGATTCATATTGTGACCCGACTGGACAAAGATACCAGCGGTCTGGTGATTTTTGCCAAGCATCACTTTGCCCACTCTGTTTTGGATAAGCAGCTTAAGGACAGGACGATTCAAAAGACCTATCTGGCGATTGTGGCCGGACGAATTTCATCGCCACATTTTGAAATTTATTTGCCGATCGGGCGCGTTGAAGGTTCATTTGTTAAACGCCAGGTCATCGACTCCGGCAAGCTTTCGGTAACCGAGGCGTGGACAGTCTGCCGACTGGCGAAGCAAACCCTCCTGCGGGTCCGTCTGCATACCGGAAGGACCCACCAGATTCGCGTTCACATGCGTGAAATCGGCCATCCACTTATTGGCGATTGGCTGTATAATCCAGATGATCATTCACTGCCCAGGCAAGCCTTGCATTGCGCTGAACTGACGTTTTATGATCCGTTTGGCGATCAGGAGATTCATTGTCAAGCGCCCTTTCCGGCGGACATGAAATCCTATATCAGCTTGAATAAACGTTGATTTTAACTGGTCTGTCTGTTCTGTCATGAAGCTTCCAGCAACTTTTCCTTTGGGTTTGAAGTGGGGGCTTATTTGAAATTTGGCTGTGATATAATGAACTGCGTTTGTGGAGGGGTTTAAGTGAAAAAAATTGAGTTTGGAAAAGCATTTATAACGGATCATTTGGCACTATTTCGCTGTCCGATGTGTCAATTACCTTTTGACACGGTTGAGGGCTATTCGCTGATTTGCCCACAACATCACAGCTTTGATCTCTCTAAAAAAGGCACGCTGTTTTTCTTAACCAAGCAGGCCAACAACGAATACGATAAGGGGATGCTGGAATCTCGCCACCGGATCCTACAGGCGGGGTTATTCGACCCAATCGTGGCTGCTATCAGTCATCATTTGGGTGATCGACCAGAAACAATTTTGGACGTTGGCTGCGGGGAAGCGACGCCCCTAACCCGTTTATTAGCCTTAAGAGAACCACACGATACCGCGATTGGGTTTGATATCTCAAAGGATGGGATTAACTTGGCTACCCAACAGCCGGTCGACGCCTTTTTCTGCGTGGCTGATTTAGCCAGGCTGCCTTTTAATGACGCGACTTTTTCAGCGGTGATTGATTTATTTTCGCCTTCCGCATATGGTGAGTTTAATCGGGTGATTCAACCCGGTGGCAAGTTGATCAAAGTAATTCCAAATAGCGGCTATCTCCACGAACTTCGAGAAGCATTATTTGGGGTGGGACAGAAGAATAGCTCATACTCCAACGAAAAGGTTTATGAGTTATTCTTGAAACATTACCCAAATGCGACAATTAACGAGCTTACATACACATTTTCAATTCCCGAGGGGTACCAACGTGACATGATGATCATGACGCCGCTTCACTGGGGAAAAGACCGGCAGGACAACGCGAACGACTTGGTTAATCAACTTGAGTCGATCACAGTTGACGTGTCGGTTATGGTCGCAAATTTTTAAATTATTTGGAGGAAAACATGACGAATCATATTGTACTATTTGAACCACTGATGCCTGCGAATACGGGCAATATTGCCAGGACTTGTGCCGGAACCGACACGGTTTTAGACTTAATTGAACCGTTGGGGTTTAGCATTGATGATAAGCATTTAAAACGTGCCGGGCTCGATTATTGGAATAAGGTTCAGATTAATTACCACCAGAACCTTCTGGCATTTTTGAAAACCGTCAAGGATCCCAAAAACTTGTTTTTGGTTTCTAAATTTGCCAATCAAGACTATACCGACCCTGACTATTCCGATCCTAATCAGGATTATTACTTGTTATTTGGGAAGGAAACGACCGGCCTTCCGGAACCGTTTATGCGCAAGAATCCCGAAAAGGCTATCAGAATTCCGCAAGATGATGACAATATCCGTGCGTTGAATCTGTCAAACACCTGTGCAATTGTGATTTATGAAGTACTGAGGCAGCAGGGATTTAACCATCTGGAACGGACACATCACTATGAACACGATAAATTAAAATAAGTTTGTTTGACTCTTAACGAAAGGAGGAACCTTTGGATGAAACGCAAGACAACATCGAAAAAGCCCGCTGCTAAACGCGGCAGGCCTCGTAAGTCAACTCGTAAACCAGCCAGTAAAAGCGGTTTTTTGGATAAATATTCTTGGAATATTGTTGGTGGAATTGCCGCAATCTTTGCATTGCTCGGGTTGTTTCAAGCCGGCATTGTCGGGAAATTTATGATCAATGTGACCAGAATCTTTGTCGGCGGCCTGTACCCGCTTGGACTACTAGTTGTTGTCATTTTTGGCCTTGTCCTTGCCGGCTTTTCCCGGCTGCCTAAAATTCCGCTGAGATACACCCTTGGGACTTTACTGGTCTTAATTGGTGTCTTAGTGTGGTTAACATTGATTGAATACGTTCAAGCAGCCCAACCCGTTGACTTTATGAGCTTTAATTGGCAGAAGTTGACCGATGACATGGCCTCGGCCAATACGGACTCCAATATTGGCGGGGGAATTTTGGCCACGGCACTTTTTTATGTCAGCCACTTGTTATTTGGAAAGATTGGCACCGGAATCGTCGCCAGTTTAGTCATCCTGTGTGGGGGCTTTGTTCTTTTCAACATTTCATTTTCAAAAATCTTCGTTGGCGTTCGACAAGCATTAATGTTTTTGAAAGCTCAGGCTGCCAAGGTAAATAAGAAACCGGCTGTAAAGCCTCGAGATTGGCCGCAGACAAACGCAAACCAGCAGCCGGTAGGTAATCCTACCCCAACATCTCAAACGCCTGAAAATGCCGAAAACGAGCCAAATCAGCTATCTTCGTCTACGATTACGATTTCCGGGATGCCCGTTTCTGAAAATGTCAAAAAAACAGCTGAGGAAAAGCCTGAAAAGCCGGCATCAAAAGAAGATAACGATGTCAAAGATACCGGCGATGTTGACCTGGTTGACGTTAAGGAAGATGATTCCTATAAATTACCCAGTCCGTCGTTGTTGACTCAAATTCAACAGGATGATCAATCCGGCGAGCTAAAATCAATTGATCATAACGCCCAAGTGCTGCAAAAGACGCTTGATAGCTTTGGTGTTAAGGCAGAAATTAAGCACGTCAGCTTGGGACCCTCTGTGACCAAGTACGAACTACATCCGGATATTGGCGTTAAGGTCAGTCGAATTGTGAATTTAGCCGATGATATTGCTTTGGCCCTGGCTGCTAAAGACATCCGGATTGAAGCACCAATTCCAGGGAAATCACTGATTGGGATCGAAGTGCCGAACCGAAAGATTGCGACGGTTTCATTTCGTGACGTGGTTGAGCATCAGCCAAACAACCACGGTCACATTCTTCAAGTGCCACTTGGAAAAGACGTGAATGGCAATGTGATCGCCGCTGACTTGACCAAGATGCCCCATTTACTGATTGCCGGGTCAACCGGTAGTGGTAAATCGGTTGCGATCAATGGCATTATCACGAGTATTTTGCTTCACGCCAAACCCAGTCAGGTCAAATTGATGCTGATTGATCCTAAAAAAGTGGAACTTGGTGTCTATAATGGGATTCCGCATTTGTTGAGTCCGGTGGTTTCCGAGCCGAAGAAGGCTGCCCGAGCACTGCAAAAGGTAGTTTCCGAAATGGAAAACCGTTATGAGCTATTTGCCAAATTTGGTCAGCGAAAGATTAGTACCTACAATGACTTTGTCGCCAAGAATAATCGTGAAAACGAGACGAAAATTCAGCCGATGCCATATATCGTCGTTATCGTCGATGAATTGGCTGACCTTATGATGACGGTTTCCAACGATGTTGAAGCTGCGATTATCCGTTTGGCACAGATGGGCCGAGCTGCCGGCATCCATATGATTTTAGCAACTCAGCGTCCTTCCGTGGATGTCATTACCGGGTTGATTAAAGCAAACGTGCCATCAAGAATTGCCTTTGCGGTTTCCAGTGGCATTGATTCCAGAACGATTATTGATACCAATGGGGCCGAAAAGCTCTTGGGACGTGGGGACATGTTGTTTTTGCCGATCGATTCCAACACACCGATTCGAGTTCAGGGCGCATTTATTTCGGATAAGGACGTTTCTCGGGTGGTGAAATTTATTACTGATCAACAGTCGGCAGATTATGATGAGTCAATGATGGTCAGTGATGAAGAAATAAAAGAAGAGGACCAAGAAGATTCCGAGGATGATTTATTCTCAGATGCCCTTGATTTTGTGGTCGACCAACAAAAGGCCAGTACCTCACTACTTCAACGACACTTCAGAATTGGTTATAATCGGGCTGCCCGCTTAATCGATGATCTGGAAAAGCGCGGCTACATTGGGCCACAGGATGGCAGCCGGCCGCGACAAGTGTATAAGGAAAAACAAGAGTAATCATGGTGTTTTAACCAAAGTTGTAACTTGGACACAAAAAAAGCCCGGACAGTAAAGACTGCCCAGGCCTAATCCTCAATCCATACGGATTAAATAAATGTCATGATTGCTGAGATGACCAGTGAACTGATCGTTGCAATAATCATGAGCCATACGAAAACCAATGTAATTTTTTGAAATCTCGTTCTTTTTTTACGCGCCAATGTTTGCACCACTTTCTCTTGTATTCCATACACAGTTTAACTATCATTATCGTTCAATGCAATATGTTTTGTCAAAATCAGGAGGCCCGATCATGCATATTTCTCCTTGGATGACTAATACGGCAACATTTCTTTTTCAATTATTGATTCTGTTTATCGTTGCCGGCTTCTTAGTTATTTTAAGAAAAAACCAATATTTTCGATCAAAAGTTGCCATCAAGCCGCTGGACTTCTGGCCGCCAATTTTGTTGTACTTCATTCATGAAATCAGCAAAGAGGGGTTATCGGGGTCATTTATTCCCGAAGTGGTGATTGTCTGGCTTGGGCTTACCTTAATTGTTTTGATTTGGCAAATTTTTTCCAACCCAAAATTAACGTACAAAAAATTTTTTGTGACCTTTTGGCGCTTCAGCGATCTATTCTTATTCTTCTGTTGGATCGTCGTTGGCTTGTTCGTTATTTTTCAAGCCGTTTAACAAAATAAGCACAATCGTCGAACCGAAGTGGTGAATCACCACTTTGGTTCTTTTTTTGTCTGCATAAAGGTGAAATCCACCACTCTTGATGTCGGGGCAACAATCCCCGTTCTGACGGCATTTCAATTCTGATCTCAACCAGTTTATAACAAAATTTTTACAAAAATTGAGGATGCGTGGTTGATAGTGGTGAATTGTGGTAGAATGTGATTGCAAGCTGAAATTAGGGGTGATGACGACATGTTCATGGGTGAATATCAACACAATATCGATGCCAAAGGTCGTATCATCATCCCCGCAAAGTTCCGCCAGGATCTTGGCGACAAACTTGTCGTCACTCGCGGAATGGATGGATGCCTTTTCGGGTATCCAATGACTGAATGGGAAAAAGTACAGGGCAAGATTGACACGCTTCCCATTAACAAAAAAGACGCGCGTTATTTTACGCGGTTCTTCTTCTCAGCCGCAGTTGAATGTGAATTTGACCGGCAGGGAAGAATTAACATTCCAAACACATTGCGTGATTACGCGAAGATCGAAAAGAAATGTGTTGTTGTCGGCGTTTCCAATCGTTTTGAAATTTGGAGCGACGACCGCTGGAACGACTTTACGAATGATGCTGAAGAAAACTTTAATGACATTGCTGAAAATATGATTGATTTTTAGACAGGACATTTTAACAAACGGGGGGTGATTGAATGGCTGACTTTAAGCATGTAACGGTACTACTGAACGAAGCGGTTGATGGATTAAACATCGACCCGAACGGAACGTATGTGGATGCCACACTTGGTGGTGGGGGACACACCACTAAAATATTAAAGCAACTCACCGGCGGCCATCTATATTCCTTTGATCAAGATGAGGAAGCCATTGATTACAACCAAAAGCACCTCTCGAAGTACCTTGAGGATGGGAAATTAACCCTGGTTCACGATAACTTCCGCAACCTAAAAGAAGCATTGAGCAGTCTGGGAGTTACCGAGATTAATGGAATCGTGTACGACCTTGGCGTTTCTTCTCCCCAATTTGACGAAGCTGGAAGGGGCTTTAGTTATCGCTTTGACGCCCGACTTGATATGCGAATGGACCAAGATAATCCAGTCGATGCCTGGAAGGTCGTTAACGAATGGCCATATGAAAAATTGGTCCGAATCTTTTACCGTTATGGGGAAGAAAAATTTTCTAAATCAATTGCCAGACGGATTGAAGCAGTTAGAAAAGACCATCCCATTGACACCACTTCTGATTTAGTTGAGGTGATTAAGGAGGGAATTCCCGCAGCAGCAAGGCGTCACGGTGGCCACCCCGCCAAAAAAGTGTTCCAAGCAATTCGGATTGCCGTTAATGACGAGCTTTCTGCATTGGAAGATTCTTTGGAACAGGCGCTTGATTTGTTAAAAGTTAGTGGGAGAATTAGTGTTATAACGTTTCAATCATTGGAAGACCGGCTTGTTAAGACAATGTTTAAAGAAAAAACGTCCTTGCCGGATCTGCCACCTAATTTACCAATCATTCCTGAGGGAATTAAACCGAAATTTAAAAGTATTACTCGAAAACCAATTATTCCAACTGCAGAAGAGCTGAAAGACAATCACCGGTCACATAGTGCGAAGCTGCGGATAATTGAACGCATTAAAATTTAGAATAAAGGAAGAGTACATATTATGGCCCAAAATAATTTAGCACGGAATTTGACAGAAGAACCACAACCGTCTGTTTCTGAACCCGAAAAAGTTCAAATCAAACGGGTGAGCATTGGAAAAGCACTCAAGTTGTCATCGTTTGAAAAGCTGTTAATTGTTTGTGGAAGTGCAATGCTAACTGTGTTAATGTTAGTAGTTGTATCATCCAAGATTGCATTATCAAACTCACAACATGAGCTGCAGCATCTGGACAATCAAATTGTCAATGTTCGCAATAATAATACGAACCTGAAACAACAAATCGGGGAACTGCAAAGTAGTACCCGCTTAGATAAAATTGCGCACAAGAGTGGCATGTCGCTTTCGAACGCAAACATAAGGAATGTTACTAAATGAAAGATTCATCGGATCGTTCTGCTGAAAAACTGAATGCCCGTAAAAGCCGGAAAATTGTTGGAATTAGTCTCTTCCTTGCATTTTTCCTGCTTTTTGCATTTTTAGGTACTCGCCTGCTGGTGATTGCAGTTGGCAAGAACGTCAAAAACGTTAATTTAAATGACCGTGCTGAAAAGCTCTATACCCAAACCCAGACCCTCAAAGCCAGACGAGGATCTATTTATGATGCAAACGGAAACCCGATTGCTGAAGATACCAGTACATATTCGTTATACGCAGTTTTGGATAAGAGTCAGCGTAGCTTGACAGGTAAGCCACTTTACGTTGTTAACAAAAATAAGACTGCCAGTGTTCTTGCAAAATATCTACCAATCACGAAGAAAAAAGCGTTGAAGATCCTTTCACCTAAAAATAAGCATCCCTTCCAAGTTGAATTTGGAAGCGCCGGAACGAACATTTCATTATTAACTAAGAAAAAAATTGAGGCAAAAAAATTGCCTGGTATTGATTTTGTGCAAAAACAGGCCAGATTATACCCCAACGGTGTTTTTTCGTCTAATTTAATCGGGGTTGCGGTTTCGGAAACCAACAAAAAGACCGGGGCATCGAATTTAGTTGGCCAAATGGGCATTGAACAAGCGTTCAATAAGACGCTATCCGGGCGTAACGGCTATAAAGACGCTCAATATGATGTTTATGGCTATAAACTCCCAGGTAAACGACAAAAAGAAAAACCCGCCAAAAACGGGGACAATATTTACACCACAATTGATTCACGCATTCAAACGTTACTGGAAAGTGAAATGAACTCGGTACAGTCTCAGGTTCACCCGGCAGGGATGAATGCGGTTTTGATGGATGCCAAAACCGGCAAGATTGTCGCTGCTTCCCAACGGCCAACGTTTAACGCCGCGACATTGAACGGGATTGGATCTGCATGGACCAATACGTTAACGGCTGACACTTATGAACCCGGTTCAACGATGAAGATTTTTACGATGTCTGCATCCATTGACTCTGGCCACTATAACGGGAATGATACCTACGAATCAGGACGTTACTCCATCGATGGCAAGATCGTTCCAGACTGGAACCCGAGCGGCTGGGGGTATATCACCTACAATAAAGGGTTTGCACTTTCAAGTAACGTCGCCATGGCTCATTTGGAGCAGCAGATGGGACCCAAGACTTGGAAAAAATATATTAAACGATTTGGGTTCTTGAAGTCTACAAACAGCGGCTTACCGGGCGAACTGTCAGGAAAGCTGCAATTCACTTATCCAATTGAGCAGGCTGATTCGGCATTTGGTCAAGGAATTGAAGTCACCACCATGCAGATGATGCAGGCGTTAACTGCCGTTTCAAATAATGGTACAATGATGAAGCCATACTTTATTTCTAAAGTGACGAATTCAACCAATAAAAAGACCGTTAAGAAGTATGGCAAGCAGGTGGTTGGCCATCCGATCAGCGCCAAAACGGCCAAAGCAGTTAGAAAACACATGCAAGACGTTGTTTACAAGAGTTACGGAATCGGAGCTGATTACAAAATTAAGGGGTACCGGGTTGCTGCTAAAACAGGAACTGCCCAAGTCAGCAATGGCTCCGGCGGGTATGCGTCCGGAGATGACAGTTACTTGTACTCAGTTGCTGGAATGGTCCCCGCAAACAATCCACGTTACGTGATGTTTATCACTATGAAGCAGCCGAAGCTAACCGGAACCAAAACGGCTACTCAACTCTTGGCAGAGATCTTTAAGCCTGTGATCACACGTGCTTTGCAAAATTCTAATGCGAAGCAAACAACCGTTAAACGGACAATGCCATCAGTTGCCTATCAGACCACAACTTATGCTAAACGGATTTTAAATGAAAAGGGCCTTAACGTGGTCACCATTGGTAGTGGTGATACGGTCTTGAAGCAATCACCGAGTGCTGGTAAATCGGTTAGTGAACAAAAACGGGTCTTTATTTTGACTTCCAAGGGCTGGAAAATGCCACGAATTATTGGCTGGTCTAAAAACGATGTTGAAGAATTCTGTTCGCTCACCGGACTCAAGCTTGAATCGACCGGGAAGGGCTATGCCGACAGTCAAAGTATCAGTTTTGAGAAATCAATTTCATCAGGGGACACGCTAAAAGTAAATTTTGAATAGGTAAGGATGGTAAAAAAGAACTATGGGTAATTGGATAACTCCTTTATTAAGCGCATTTTTGATAACGGCATTGTTCATGCCAAGCCTGATTAAATATTTCCGGCGACGGCATGAGGGCCAAATGATCCGAGACGAGGGGCCAAAGTGGCATGAGAAAAAGTCTGGCACGCCCACGATGGGTGGCAGCTTATTCATTGTTGCAATTGTGATTACCAGCCTCGTCTATGGTTGGTTTGAACACATGCTTAACCCGACATTACTGATTTTGCTGTTTGTCCTGGTTGCTTACGGACTGATTGGGATGTGGGATGACAGCATCAAATTGTTCAAACGACGAAATCTTGGACTGAGAGCTTGGCAAAAACTCTTGGGTCAAATTGTGGCTGCCTTGGTTTTCTCGGCAGTATACATACATGAAGGCTTTCCAATGGCGATTAAAATCCCATTTGGCGGGGATCTTCATCTGGGCTACTGGTATATTTTATTCATCGTCTTTTGGCTGGTTGGCTTCACCAACGCAGTCAATTTAACGGACGGATTGGACGGATTAGTTGCCGGCCTGGGAATCATTTCCTTTGCGGCATATGGTATTATTGCCATGATGCAACGGCAAAACGAGGTGGGTGTTTTTTGTTTCGCAGTTGTAGGTGGACTGTTGGGATTCTTCATTTACAACCACAAGCCCGCAAAGATTTTCATGGGGGACATGGGGTCTCTGGCACTTGGCGGCGCACTTGCCTGTGTGTCAGTGCTGGTGCACCACGAATTCTCACTGTTAATTATTGGAATTATTTACGTTTGTGAGACTGCCAGCGTGATGATTCAAGTAGCATCCTTTAAAACAACTGGCAAGCGGGTCTTCTTAATGACACCTATTCATCATCATTTCGAGATGAAAGGTTGGTCGGAATGGAAGGTGGACACCGTCTTCTGGTCGATTGCGCTTGTCGCATCCGCTATTAGTATCCTGACAATTATTTAGAGGTTGGAACAAAACGGCTGGTTTTGATCCAGCCTATTTGACCATTCAAGTAATTAAAAACGAGGAAAAACAATGAAAACAATTAATGATTATCGAAATAAAAAAGTACTGGTTCTAGGTGCAGGTAAAAGCGGTACGCATGCCGCCGAACTTCTTAAGGAACTTGGGGCAACGGTTGTTTTAAGCGATTCCAAGCCAAGTTCAGAGCTGCCGGAAATCGAAGAGTTGGCCGATGCCGGAATTCAAACGATTACCGGAAAACAGGACCCCGCTATTTTAGACGACGGATTTGATATCATGATCAAAAATCCGGGTATTCCATACGACAACGCGGTGGTGGCCGCAGCAGTTAACCATCATTTGCCGATCATCACCGAGGTTGAATTGGCGTCTCAGATAACGGATGCGGAGATTATTGGGGTGACGGGAAGCAACGGGAAAACAACGACCGTCACCATGATTACCGAAATCTTAAACCAGGAACGGAAAAGTGGTCGGGCATACGCCGCGGGCAACATTGGTATTTCAGCCACAGAAACGGCTAAGAAGGCATCAGCAGATGACACGATTGTAATGGAACTTTCAAGTTTTATGCTGCTGGGGATTAAAACACTGCACCCCCACGTTGCGGTCCTAACCAATATTTTTTCGAATCATTTGGATTATCACAAGACTCGGGAAAACTATGTTAACGCAAAAATGCGAATTACCATGAACCAAACGCCTGATGATTTCTTCGTTGTTAATTTCGATTCAGAAGAGTGGCGACAATTGAGTCATCGAAGCGCGGCCAAGGTTGTGCCGTTTGCCCGCACTTCTGAAATTGACAAGGGGGCCTACGAAAAAAACGGTAAGCTCTATTACAATGACGAGTTCATCATGAACGCAGACGACATTAAAGTCCCTGGAAAGCAAAACGTCGAAAATGCCCTGGCTGCAATTGCTTGTGCCAAAGTATTGGGCAAGTCCAACCTGGCAATCACCAACGTTTTAGAGACGTTTACCGGCGTTCGTCACAGACTTCAGTTTGTTCTTGAGGCAAATGGCCGTAAATTCTATAACGATTCCAAGGCTACCGACATTGAAGCCACTCAAATGGCACTTGAAGGATTTGACAAGCCGGTGGTGCTTTTAGCCGGTGGACTGGATCGGGGTTATACGTTTGATAAGTTGATCCCACAGTTTAAGGACCACGTTAAGGCAGCAGTATTGTTTGGGGAAACGGCGGATCTGCTGGAAGCCTCACTTCAAAAAGCAGGAATCACCGACATTCAAAAGGTCGACAATCTGGACCAAGCCGTTCCTGCGGCCTATTCGTTTAGTGATGAGGGAGACATTATCCTGTTATCACCGGCTAATGCCAGTTGGGATCAGTTCAAAACCTTTGAAGAACGTGGTGACCGTTACATTCAAGATGTTGAGCAGTTAACGCATAAAGAGGAGGGCCAACAATGAGATTAATTATTTCCGGAGGCGGCACCGGGGGCCACATTTACCCGGCGCTGGCAATCATTGAGGATTTAATGAAGCAAGAACCCGACTCAAAGGTCCTCTACGTCGGATCGAAGCGGGGACTTGAAAGTTCCATTGTGCCTGAACAGGGAATTGATTTCATTGCTTTGGAAATTCAAGGGTTCAAGCGGTCGCTTTCATTTGAAAATTTTAAGACCGTTGCCCTTTTTTTGAAGAGTGTCCGTGAATCCAAAAAGATTATTAAAGATTTCAAGCCCGATGTTGTCATCGGAACGGGTGGTTACGTTTCGGGAGCGGTGGTCTATGCGGCAGCCAAGGCCCACATCCCAACGATGATTCATGAGCAAAACAGCGCGGTGGGGCTGACCAACAAATTTTTAAGCCGCTACGTTGATAAAATTGCGATTGGCTTTCAAGAAGCGGCGGCGCAGTTTCCAAAGGAAAAAGTCGTTTTCGCGGGAAATCCGCGTGCACAACAAGTTGCCAATATGAAGAGTACTTTCAACTGGTCGGACATTGGTCTTCAAGACGATCAACCAACGGTCCTGATATTTGGGGGTAGTCAAGGTGCGCCCGCAATTAATAAAGCCGTCATCGGTGCGATTAATGAATTTAACAAACGAACGTATCAAGTGGTATTTGTCACTGGCCAAAAACGCTATCAAAACGTCATTGATTTGCTCGATAAGACGCGGATCAGCAGTAACATCAAAATTTTGCCGTACATAAAAAATATGCCTCAGGTGCTGCCAAAAGTTTCACTGATTGTTGGCCGCTCTGGCGCAACCAGCATTGCTGAAATTACGGCGTTGGGGATTCCCGCAGTTTTGATCCCTAGTCCATATGTAACGGCTGATCATCAAACTAAAAATACCATGAGCTTGGTATCCCGCGGAGCAGCATTAATGATTAAACAAGACGACCTGAATTCTAAAAGTTTGCTAAAAGCCGTCGATCAATTGATGCATGATTCAGATGCCCGTGAGAAAATGGCAGAGAATTCAAAAAAGCTTGGCGTCGTCGATTCAGCCGATGAAATTTTGAATTTGGCCCGAACGCTTATACATTAAAAGTTATCGGGGGGAGGTAACTCGTGGGAACGCAAAAGCAAAGTCAACAGGATCAGGGCCACTTGTTTCGGGACTTTCAAATTCGAAACGTCAAGAAAATGTGGCCCTTGGTTACCTTACTGATCGTGATTTTAATGGTGATGATCTTCATGATTTCATCTTATAGTCGGGTGAAAAGTGTGACGGTTTCGGGAAACGAAATTGTCAGTGACCAACAGATTAAGGGCTTTTCTCCGGTTAAAAAGGGGACGTCCTTGTTTGCGGTTTGGGGAAAAACTGATAAGTTGGCCAAGTCACTGAAGGATCGCAGTATGCGGATGCAGTCCGTCAAGATGAAACTGGTTCATTTTAACCAGGTCAAGATTGCCGTTGAAGAGTATCCAACAATTGGGTATCTTTATGTCAGCGGAGGTTATCAGCCGATCCTAAAAAGTGGTGTCATCATTAAGGGGAAGGTACTGAATCCCAAAGCTGGTTTTCCGGTGCTGAAGGGCTTCAAGAATCCTAAGAAACTCAGACGAACCATTAAACAGTACAGAAAGATTAGTCCACCGGTTCGCGCGGTGATTAACACGATCAGTTACTCACCAACCAAGAGCAATCCGGATCGGATTTATCTGCAGATGAGTGATGGCAATAAAGTTTATGCGTCAATCAGTAGTTTTGGTGACAAAATGGACTACTATCCAAGCATCAGTTCCAAGCTGAAAGTCAAAAGTGTCGTCAATTTGGAAGTGGGCGCTTATTCGTATCCCATCACCAAAAAGCAATCAGCAACAAATACGACTACCACGCACGCGCATTAGTGCTAATTAATCTTTTTCGGTGGTTATGATTGTGTTAAACTTATGATATGTTCAGAAAATATTCTAGATGTGGAGGTTCCTTACATATATGGATAATTCGGGTTTATATGTGGGACTTGATATAGGAACTACCTCAATAAAAGTAATTGTTGCAGAAAAAGTAAAAGGGCAATTGAACGTTATTGGTGTGGGAAATCAGCCTTCTAATGGGTTGAGCCGTGGGGTGATCGTGGATATCGATCAAGCTGCCGACGCAATTCGGAGTGCTGTAAATCAAGCTCAAGAAAAAGCAAGTATTGAGATTAAAGACGTTATCGTAAGTGTTCCAGCGAACATGTTACGGATTGAACCATGTAATGGGCTCATTACATTAGATGACCAGTCTCGAGAGATAACTGAAGAAGATGTTAGAAACGTTGCGGCATCAGCTTTAGGGACAAGTTTACCTCAAGAGCGGGAAATTATTGATATCCAGCCGGAAGAATTCATCGTCGATGGGTTTGACGGCATCAAAGACCCTCGGGGGATGGTCGGCGTTCGCCTTGAAATGCGCGGAAAGCTCATTAGTGGCTCAAAGGGCATTATGCACAATTTACAAAAAGCCGTTACCAAAGCCGGCTTGAACATTGTTTCAACCGTCTTAACCCCTCTGGCCGAGAGCCACGTTGTGTTAAATGACGGTGAACAAGACTTTGGGACGATCATCGTGGACTTGGGTGGTGGACAAACAACTGCCTCGGTTATCCACGACCATCAGTTAAAATACGCGACAACCGATCCTGAAGGCGGAACGTTTATTACCAAAGACATTTCAATTGTTTTGAATACGTCCATGAACAATGCAGAAAAAATTAAGCGTGATTATGGTTACGCTGATTCTCTGCAGGCTTCTGCTGATAATGAATTTCCGGTTGAAGTTGTTGGTCAATCAGAACCGACTTACATTGACGAACGGTACCTCGCTGAGATTATTGAAGCTCGTTTGAGCCAAATATTCGATCGGATTAAGGATCGCTTAAATCAGATTCAAGCGCTTGATTTACCGGGCGGAATTGTTTTGACTGGCGGGGTTGCCGCACTTCCAGGAATTGCCGAATTAGCCGCTGACCAATTCAACACTAATGTCAGGGTCTATATTCCTGATCAGATGGGCTTAAGACACCCATCGTTTACAGCTGCACTTTCATTGGTATCATATTTTGCCGATTTGGCAGACGTTGATATGATTGTTCGATCAGCCGTTGGTGCGACATTAACCAAGGCGCCAAAGCTTAGCCAACCTGAACAGGTTCAAACACCGGTATCAGGGAAAGCCAAGAAAACTAAGAAACCAGCACAAAAGAAAAAACGCGGTGAAGGAATCAAGAATTTCTTTAGTGATTTCTTTGATTAAGCACTTAAACGGAGGTATAAGACAATTATGGAATATTCATTAGATTCCACCGATAACCACGGTGCAAACATAAAAGTCATTGGTGTCGGTGGCGGGGGAAGTAATGCTGTTAACACAATGATTAACTCAGACGTAAAGGGTGTCGAATTTATCGTCGCCAACACCGATGTGCAGGCATTGGCAACTTCCAAAGCTGAAACTCGGATTCAACTTGGACCCAAGCTCACCCGCGGGTTGGGCGCAGGCTCCAATCCAGATATTGGTGCCAAAGCAGCCGAGGAAAGTGAAGAAGCACTGACTGAAGCCCTTGAAGGTGCCGACATGGTTTTCGTGACTGCCGGAATGGGCGGTGGTACTGGTAACGGTGCCGCACCAATCGTCGCTAAGATTGCCAAGGATCAAGGCGCACTTACCGTCGGTGTTGTGACGCGACCATTCAGTTTTGAAGGTCCAAGACGAGCAAAGTATGCCGATGAAGGGGTTGCCCAATTAAAGGAAAACGTTGATACATTAATCGTTATCTCTAACAACCGATTACTTGAAATGGTTGATAAGAAGACGCCGATGATGGATGCCTTTAAGGAAGCCGATAATGTGTTACGTCAGGGTGTTCAAGGAATCTCAGATTTGATTACCAGCCCTGGATACGTTAACTTGGACTTTGCCGACGTTAAGACCACAATGCAAGACCAAGGTTCTGCATTGATGGGTGTCGGAACTGCCAATGGCGAAAATCGGACTGCTGAAGCAACTAAGAAAGCGATTTCCTCACCGTTATTGGAAGTTTCAATTGATGGTGCAGAACAGGTCCTTCTTAACATTACCGGTGGCCCAGATCTGTCATTGTTTGAAGCACAAGATGCATCAGACATTGTCTCACAAGCTGCTACTAGCGACGTTAACATCATTTTTGGAACCTCAATTGACGAATCTTTGGGTGATGAAGTTCGGGTGACCGTGATCGCCACTGGAATTGACAAGAAGAAGGCGGAACAAGGCCGTTTGGCTTCACGACGCACGAGAAGTGCCCGTCCACAGCCAACTGCGCGTCCCCACACTGATCGCCAAACTCAAGATAATGATAATCAACAAGATAACTCAAAGAGTGATCCACTTGGTAATTGGGACATTAGAAAAGAACCAGCCGCAACCCGTCCCGCAGCTCAAGACGAGTTCAGCGATGTTGAGAAGAAGGATTTCGATCCATTCCAGCCAGATGTTAATTCTGATGACACCAAAGTAGATACCAGTGATGACTCTCAAGACGACATTCCACCATTCTTCAAGCACCGTCGTCGAGGCAAGTAACCTGATTGACCGGTGCGGATTGTTTGGTGCATGTGAAAGGAAACGAAATGCCAAAATTTAATTTAGCTAATTTTTTTGGGATGGATACCGAAGACCAACCAGAAAATCAAATCGAAAAGCCGGCTGATAATGTCGTACTTATGAATAGACAGGAACCAGAATCAAGCAGTATTATTGTGTTTGAACCGATTAACTATACGGATGTCGACGAGATTGCCCAAAAGCTTTTGGAAGATAGCGCCGTTATCATTAAGCTTGATAAGCTGGATGTTAATTCGGCTTCGCGGATGGTTGATTTTTTAAATGGCGTTTTATTTGCCATTCATGGGTCAATCAACCGTTTGGGTAAGAATATCTTCATTTGTTCGCCCAAAAAATTTCAAGTTACTCAGTAAATTTCATTAGAATAAGGAGCAACCTAATTGGCAACATTTATAATTTACGCAGTCTGGTTAATTAACAAGGCGATCAGCATCTATATGCTGGCCATCGTTGTTTATGCTTTGATGAGTTGGTTTCCAAATGCATATGGAACCGCATTTGGTCGCTTTTTAGCGCGAATTGTTGAACCATTTGAAAGCTTGTTTAACTTTGCAACTATCGGCATGATTAGTTTGGCCCCAATTGTTGCACTGGCTGTCTTATCGTTCGTTCAAATGGGGGTCAGTTATTTGGGACAGTTGTTGGTTGGCTATTGAAATTTGTGACCGGAACTGTTTTAGAAACTGTTTGAGATCTTTAAAAGCGCCTCAATAGAACTGAAATAAAGGCTAAGGTCATCATCGTGGCGCTCGTATGTAACTGCCTTTCGCAATTTTTCCACAGTCGTCGACATTTTTCTACCCAACTAAAGGAGCGTTCAACTAGCCAACGTTGGGGCATGACTTCGAATCGATGCAACTCATTACGCTTGGCGACCTGAACGGTTGCTTTTAAGTTTGTTTTAACATCAATGGCGAAGTTGGTACCGGTATAACCGCCATCAACTAAGACACTGCGGACATTTTTCAAATGTTCGGCGTGAAGGGCTAACATTGCACTGGCCCCGTCTCGATCAGAAACATTTGCTCGTGTGATGTGAATGGCCTGCGGAAAGCCATTGATATCAACTGCCAGATGACGCTTAATCCCCGAGATCTTCTTACCAGCATCGTAACCTTTGTTTTCAGCGGTGGCAGTATTTTTAACGCTTTGAGCATCCACGATAATAAAGGAAGTTAACGCCGAACGATCTTGTTGAGATCGTAAGGTAAAGACAATTTTTTTAAAACTTGGTCCAGTAATGACGGCTCCGTTGGAGCCGACTGCTGGGACCACAAGCGAAAGTAAGTATAAACCGTTTGCCATTTAGGAAAGTCATGTGGCAGGGCTCGCCACTGGGAGCCGTTTTTCAATATGTATAAAATCGCACAAAAGACGTCATATAAATCAACTTGGCGGGGCTTTGTTCGTTGATGAAAGTTTTCTAATTCGGGACGAATCACTTCAAACTGCTGACGGGTGATATTACTAGGATAATTAGGCATGATAACTTCCTTTTTTGCAAAAGTATATCAAAGTTTAAACTAGATCTCAAACAGTTTCTTATAACTGTGTGGTCACATCGATTGATGACGCGCATCAAAGCACACGAGGGGGAAACATCTTGGTAGACTCGAATGTTTCGCAACATTACCGTTCAAACGAATTGCCTTTTTTAGAGTCGATTGACAGTTTGAGCGCTAAGGTTGCCAATGAATACCGTCCGATCCTGACTAACTTTTTGAATCCCAGGCAGCTCTATATTCTTGAGACAATTGTGAACCGTTATGAGGGCGTATCATTTCAAACATTTGGTGGCTTTGCTTCTGCAGAAATGAAGCGGGCGGTCGCCTTCCCGGATTATTTCACACCTGGGACGGACGACTACAACATCACGACGTTTCAAATTGATTACCCGAGTAAATTCGCAACACTTTCTCATGGTCAAATTCTGGGCTCAATCATGGGTTCTGGAATTGACCGGGACGTGATTGGCGATATTGTGACTGACGGTTTTAATTGGCAGTTCATGTGTGAATCTGAGATGGCTGATTATGTCCAAGATCAAGTCGATCGAATTGGTAAGATTAAGGTGAAACTCAAGCGAATTGGCCCTGAGCAGATCATCATTCCAGTTGACGAGGGAGAAGAGCTCACAACAACAGTGGCTTCGCTTCGGGTTGACGCCTTGGTGAGCGAAGGCTTTCATATTTCGCGGCACCATGCCAAGGAACTGGTTGAAGGCGGCATGATCAAGGTTAATTGGGAGGACGCAAACCGCCCTGATCTTGAGACCTCCATTCAAGATATCATTTCTGTTCGCGGCTTTGGTCGAATTTCTATCACAGATATTGCTGGGACAACCAAAAAGGGTAAAATTCGAATTGGCATTAAAGTGTACAATCGAAATAAATAGGAGGATTGATTCAATATGGTATTAAGTCCACAAGATATTCATAACAAAGAATTTTCAACAAAATTACGCGGGTATAATGTTGACGAGGTCAATGATTTCTTGGACCAAGTTATCAAAGATTATCAGATAATTTTACAGGAAAACAAAGATTTGGGTTCTCAACTGAGTGAATCAAAAGATAAGCTCTCTTACTTTAATGATTTAAAAGATTCTTTGAATCAATCTATCCTGGTTGCCCAAGAAGCTGCCGACAAGGTTAAAACCAATTCGAAGAAGGAAGCTGAAATCACTAGTCGTGAAGCCCAAAAGAAAGCTGACGACATTTTGAACGCTGCCAGTGAAAAGGCCAATGCGATTCTTGAAGAAGCTTCCAAACGTGCCAAGAAGTTGGCTATTGAGACTGACGATTTAAAGAAAAATACCAGAGTATTCCGTCAACGGCTGCAAGTGATGCTGGAAAGTCAACTTGAAGTTATCAAAGGCTCTGACTGGGATCGGTTGGTTGAAGAAAAGCCAACAACGACTTACGAAGATATTGAAAAAGTTGTTGGAAGCCTTGACAAGCTTGCGAATCCAGATGTAGAATCTGAAACTAAACAGAGTAATGGTGTCGACTTGGTTGAAGACACACCGGCCGTTAATGATTCAGACGAAACGGTGGTCATTTTCCCTGATGGCAGCACAAAAAATGAATAATTAATCGATTAGAGACCAGAAAGTTATTGGCTGAACTAAAAGCGAGCTAAAGATGGTGAAAGTTTAGCAGTCCCCAACCAATAAATCGATCACCTCTAGTACATACATCGGTTATCTAAAGAGATAGAATTGTAAAATTCTAAAATTGGGTGGTACCACGAAGACTTCGTCCCTTGTGACGGGGTCTTTTTTTGTTGATAAGCAACGGGCACTAGTGGACGGAACACGGATTACCGTCAGTCTCGTCCGCAAAGGGGTTCCTTAGCAAAATTAACAGCAAGTCAACTCATGTTCAGTCACCTCGGCACCATACTCTGTAATCCAACCAAATGAAAGGAAGTTCAGCAATGCGAGTTAAAGATACGTTAAACTTAGGCAAAACAAAGTTCAAAATGCGTGGTAATCTGCCCGTTAAAGAAGTCGAACGTCAAAAGGCGTGGGACGACAATCACGTGTACCAATTAAGACAAAAATTAAATGAGGGCAAGCCCACATTTGTGCTTCATGATGGCCCGCCATACGCCAATGGTGACATTCACATGGGTCACGCATTGAATAAAATTTCAAAAGACATTATTGTACGATATAAATCCATGACTGGTTTCCGCTCCCCATACGTTCCCGGCTGGGATACACATGGCTTACCAATTGAGCAGAAATTAACCCAGGCTGGTTATGATCGTAAGAAGATGTCAACGAATGAATTCCGTAAGCTCTGTCGGGATTATGCGTTGAAACAAGTTGAACGTCAAAAAGCTGAATTTAAGCGTTTAGGGGTTTCCGGTGATTGGGACGACCCATACCTGACATTGAAGCCTGAATTTGAAGCCCAAGAGGTCCGCGTTTTTGGCGCCTTTGCAAAACGCGGCTTAATTTATAAAGGTAAAAAGCCGGTTTACTGGTCATGGTCATCTGAATCAGCCTTGGCTGAAGCTGAAGTTGAGTATCATGATATTACGTCACCGACGGCCTTTTATGGTGAGCACGTTGTCGATGGTAAAGGCGTTCTTGATGACGATACCTACATGGTTGTTTGGACCACGACGCCATGGACGATCCCAGCTTCTGAAGGAATTACAGTTGATGCCGGTTTCGACTATTCAGTCGTTCAACCAGAAGGTGAAACCCGCAAGTTTGTGATTGCTACCGAACTGGTGAATAAGGTCAGTGAATTAATTGGCTGGACCAACGTTAAAACACTGAAGACAGTTAAGGGCCAAGAACTTGAAGGGGTTTTAGCTGAGCATCCATTTGATCATAGTCGAAAATTATTAACGATGTTGGGCGATTTCGTCGACCTTGAAGAAGGTACCGGATTAGTCCATACCGCTCCTGGATATGGTGAAGATGACTTTAACATTGGCCGCAAATACGGTTTGGATATTTTTGCGCCGGTCGACGATAAAGGCTATCTCACTAAAGAATCCGGAGAAGATTTTGCCGGTGTCTTCTATGATGACGCCAACCAGATTGCCCTCGACAAATTAAAGGCTGACAATCTGTTACTTCACTACATGCCATTGAAGCATAGTTACCCATTTGATTGGCGGACCAAAAAGCCGATCATCTTCCGGGCAACACCACAGTGGTTTGCTTCAGTTGACAAAATTAAAGACGAAATTTTGAAATCCTTGGACGACGTTGAATTCTTCCCTGATTGGGGTAAGGTTCGCCTGGCCAACATGATCAAAAATCGTGGCGATTGGGTTATCTCCCGTCAACGGGTTTGGGGCGTGCCGCTTCCAATCTTCTATGGCGAAGACGGCGAAGCAATTATCACCGAAGAAACGGTTAATCACGTTGCAGACTTATTCGAAAAGTATGGCTCAGACGTTTGGTTTGAACGAGAGGCCAAAGATCTGCTTCCCGATGGTTTTACCAGTGAGCACTCACCAAATGGTCAGTTCACCAAGGAAAATGACATCATGGATGTTTGGTTCGATTCCGGTTCATCACACCAGGGTGTCTTGGCCGAACGAGATGAATTAACTTATCCCGCTGACATGTACCTCGAAGGATCAGATCAGTATCGTGGCTGGTTTAACTCAAGCTTGATTACCAGTGTTGCCGTCTCTGGAAAAGCACCTTATAAGCAGGTTGTCTCTCAAGGATTCACCCTTGATGGTGAAGGCCACAAGATGAGTAAATCACTTGGCAACACAATCGCACCGATCGATGTCATCAAAAAAATGGGTGCCGAGATTGTCCGCCTGTGGGTCACTTCTGTTGATACTTCGGCTGATGTCCGTGTCAGCACCGAAAACTTTGTTAAGGTTTCTGATTCTTACAAGAAGATTCGAAACACCATGCGGTTCCTGTTGGCCAACACCGCGGACTTTGATCCTGAGAAGAACACGGTGGCCTTTGATGATTTGGACTCACAAGACCAATACATGTCCGTTCTGTTCAATCAGTTCCTTGCCGCAGCTAGAAGTGATATGGAAAAATATGACTTCTTGGATTGGAATAAGCGTGTGACTGAATTTATCACCAACGATCTTTCGGCATTCTATTTGGATATTGCCAAAGACATTGTTTATATTGACAAGCAGGACGGTCACAAGCGTCGTTCAATGCAAACGGTGATGTACGAAATGACCGTTGGGTTAACGAAGTTGTTGACGCCGGTATTGCCACATACGACTGAAGAAATTTGGGGCTTCTTAAAAGAACCCGAAGACTTCGTTCAACTCACCGATATTCCAGAACCCAAGCAGTTTGAAAACGGGTCTGAGTTATTGGCAAATTGGCGTAAGTTCCGCAGCTATCGTGACGATGTGCTCAAGGTGCTTGAAGAAGCCCGGGATGCCAAGAAGATCGGTAAGTCTTCAGAAGCTGCTTTGACAATTTACGCAACCAGTGAAGTTTCCGACCTGCTCAACAGTCTGCACACTGATTTGGCAACGGTCTTGATGGTTTCTCAATTAACCTTGAAGGATTTTGCCGATGCTTCTGACGACAGCACCAAGTTTGACAGTGACGGCCTGGCATTATTAGTTGAGCCGGCAGTTGGCAAGACTTGCGAAAGATGTCGTTTGGTTCGACAAGACGTTGGTGCCGACAGCGACTACCCAACTTTCTGCAAGTCCTGTGCAGAAATTGTCCGCGACCAATTCCCAGAAACTGCAACTGAAGGTTTCGAAGAAAAGTAGTCGTGACAACGTTTCATTTAAGATTAATCAAATTATGTTTTAAAATTCATCAATAACCATTAAAATGGGATTATGGCGAAACTGTGTTTTGTCAGGATCCCATTTTATTTTGGAGAAGACACACGGTTTTACGACATTTCAAGGTTCACTAGGAGGGACTACTTTGCTTAAAGGAAAAATTAAAAGTTATAATCCGCAAAATGCATTTGGTTTCATTACCCAAGATAGCGGTGAAGAGGATCTCTTCTTCTTCAAAAACGCCTTTCCGGATGATCAATATGGCAAAATTCAAATTGATGCGCCCGTTGAATACGTTGTCGTTCAGGGGCAAAAAGGACCGCAGGCAGCCAAGGCGCAAGTGGTCGACGAATAACCGTCACAATTGCATTGACCGGATTTTATTTGTAAAATGATTCTATTAACTAAAAAAGGTGAGAGACTTGGATTTTGAAGAACGCGTGATTGGCAGTGAACAGATTTATGACGGCGCCATTATCAACGTTGAAAAGCAAACGGTGAAGCTTCCTGACGGACAGACCGCTTTTCGAGAAATTGTCCACCACTCCGGTGCCGTGGGGATTTTGGCGTTGACCAAAGACAACAAGATTATCTTGGAAAAGCAGTGGCGGGCGCCCGTGAAAAAGACCACCATTGAGATTCCAGCCGGCAAGGTTGACTCGCGTGACGCTAATTTTCACGATACCGTCATTCGTGAACTGAACGAGGAAATCCGCTACGTTCCGCAAACGGTTAAAGAACTATACGGCTTTTACTCCTCAGTCGGCTTTTCCGATGAATACATGAAGCTGTATTTGGCCGAGAACTTGGAACCGGTCAAAGACCAATTGCCGCGAGACAAAGGCGAGTTTCTTGAAATACTTGAAAAGACAATGGACGAAGCTGTGCAAATGATTGCGGACGGTGAAATCCAAGACGCTAAAACCATTACTGCCATTCAATATTGGCAGCTCATGCAAAAGTAGGTGACCATTTAATTGGCGTTCGATGATAAAGATAAAGGGTCAAAACCACTGACCCGAGAACAGTACCGCAAACTAAAATTACAGCAGCAAGAAGACTTCGAAGCCCGCGACAAACGGCGGGTCCAAGTTGAACGTGAGTATGCAAAAAGACATCAACAAGCAGCACCAGAACCCCAAATCGAACCGCAGCCAACCAGCCGCACCCGTGATGCTGGTGAGGTGACGGCAGACTTTAAGACGCCCCGGTGGCGAAAAATCAACCGGCGGCTGAACGTGACGATTGCGATTCTGATCAGCTTAATGGTCGTTGTCTTTTTGGTACTATTTTTTGTAAATTAAGGAGACCAATTGATGACTTACGGAATTATTTGTGCAATGGACGAAGAATTAGCCATTTTAAAAGAGGCACTTTCAAACGAACAGACCACCCATTATGGGGATGCCGACTATTTTCTTGGCAAAATTAATAATCAAAGCCTGGTATTGGTTCAATCAGGAATCGGTAAAGTTCAAGCCGGGATTACGACCTCAACTTTGATTAACGAATTTCACGTGGATGCCGTGATTAACTCCGGTTCTGCCGGTGGGATTGGGACCGGGTTATCGGTTGGCGACATCGTGGTGGCGACCGAAACGGCTTATCACGACGTGGACGTGACGACTTCGGGTTACAAAATGGGGCAGCTGCCTGGTTTTCCAGCCCGATTCCCAGCTTCATCAGAGCTTGGGGACAAAATTATCAAGGCTGCTCAAGCCAGTGGCGTGAATGCTCATCGCGGCTTGATTGTCTCCGGTGACCAATTTATTGCCGATACCAAACGGATTGCTGAAATTAAACAGAACTTCCCGGATGCACTGTGTTCCGAGATGGAAGGCGCAGCAGTCGGCCAAGTTGCCTACCAAAACAAGGTGCCTTATGCCGTTATCCGGGCAATGTCTGATGTCGGTGATGAAGATGCGGAGGTTAGTTTCGATAAATTTATTATTACGGCCGGTAAAAAATCCGGTCAAATGTTGATTGACCTCTTTAAGAACGAATGAATGAGGAAGTGTGACCTATGAAAGAGACATATTTTGATAATGCCGCAACCACGCCTGTTTCTGATGAAGTGTACGCTGAGTTGATGGACAAATATAAAAACGTTTATGGCAATGCATCCACACTTTATGGTCTTGGTCGTGAGTCAAAGGCGGTCATGGAAGACGCGCGGGATGTGATTGCCAAGAGTATTAACGCCGATCCTGATGAGATTATTTTCACCAGTGGGGGGTCTGAAAGTGATAATACTGCAATCACCCAGACGGCAATGGCCAGAAAATCACTGGGAAACCACATCATCACCACAGCCATTGAGCACGAAGCCGTTTTAAGGCCCTGTGAGGCACTTGAAAAGCAGGGCTTTCGAGTTACCTATCTGCCCGTTGATGAGTACGGAAACATCTCTTTAGACGATTTTAAGGCAGCATTAGACGATGACACAATCTTAGTGTCGATTATGACTGGTAATAATGAAGTTGGGTCGGTCATGCCAATTCATGAAATCGGTGAGATTTTAAAGGATCACCAAGCCTGGTTCCACACAGATGCCGTTCAAGCATATGGCTTGTTGGATCTGGATGTGCAACGCGACCATATTGATTTACTGTCAACATCCGCCCACAAGATTAACGGTCCTAAAATGATCGGGTTTCTCTATCGGCGGACGGGTGTTAATTTCCCAAGCTTAATTAAGGGCGGGGATCAGGAAGAAAAGCGCCGCGCAGGAACGGAAAATGTTCCAGCCATCGCTGGTTTTGCCAAGGCGGTTGAAACAATTACCGCTGAAGAAAAGGCCCATCGGCAAGCAAAATATCTCCAGTTCAAGCGCACTATTTTTGATAAATTAACTGAAAACGGGGTTGAATTCCGTGTCAATGGTCGGATTACTGAAGACAACCTGAACCATGTTTTCAATATTTGGCTGAAAGGTATTTCAACGTATGTCATGCAGACCAACCTGGATTTGGCGGGGATTGCCGTTTCCGGCGGTTCGGCATGTACAGCCGGCAGCATTGAGCCATCGCATGTGTTGGTGGCCATGTTTGGCAAAGACAGCCCGAGAATTGGCGAATCGATTCGAATCAGCTTCGGACGGTATAATACAAGTGAGGACGTTGACAAATTAGTTGATGCAATTACAAAAATTGTTAACAGAGTTAAAAATAAGGGGGTAAAGATGTAATGGCATTTGCAAAAACAGGTAAGGTAAATGGTGATGATCAAGTTTACGAGTTAAGGGATAACGTGAAGCGGTTTACATTAAGAGATTTAGGCTTCGTCGAGGGAAAAACCGGCGTCTTTTCATTGGAAAAGTCACTGGATCCAACGTCGCCTTATAATGCCAACTACAAGTTTAAAATGAAGGTCAACAAGGACCTCGACGGCTTTAGAATGGCGATTACCACTGGAAGCGGCCTAGAAAAGGTCAATATCTTTAATAATCCGGATACACAAGCCAGTGTCGATCAATTCCAGTTTATTATTAATGACTTGATTGATAGAGATGTGATTAAAAGACAAGTGTGATAAGAACCAGGTCGTCACGCGGCGTCAGTTGAAAGGTTCGGCGACAAACGTTGAGTTTGTCACCGAACCTTTTTTGATTTGTGCAGCGGAAGACCGGATTGTGCGACAAGGAGCTGCTTGAGTTCAGGGTTCGGCAATCCTTAACCGGCTTAGTTTGTGATTCCAGATTTCGCTTCAAATTTTTTCAACCTACCATTGACACCCCAGGGTAAGTGCGATAAATTAGATATTAATTAAGATATGATGATAAACGGATAAGTGATGATCACATGAACATGCTCAGTACCGGGTTCGTTTGATGATTTCTTACATATCTGAATTGTGAAAACTTACTTAGTTACGCGCTTATCACCTACCTTGATGCAACTTTTAAGGAGGACACATATACATGGCAAAACAAAAATTAGAGGACTTAGACTGGAAGAACTTAGGATTTGAATATCGTGATTTACCGTACAGCTACAACGAAGAATTCAAGGATGGCAAGTGGCAAAACGGCGGTTTGACCACCGATTCAAGCTTAACGTTCAACGAAGCGGCCGAAGAACTTCATTATGGCCAGGAAGTTTTTGAAGGAATGAAAGCTTACCGGACCAAGGATGGCAGTATTAACCTGTTCCGTCCGGATATGAATGCCAAGCGGTTAAACAATTCTGCAGAACGTTTAGTCATGGAAAAATATCCCGAAGATAAATTCGTTGAAGCCGTTAAAGAAGTCGTTAAAGCAAACGCTGACTTTGTCCCACCATATGGTTCCGGCGGTTCACTTTACATCCGGCCCTTCATGGTAGGAACTGAACCAGTTGTTGGCGTTGCGCCATCATCAACTTATACCTTCCACATTTATGCGACCCCAGTTGGTGCTTACATTAAGGGGCTGCATCCAATGCCATACATGGTCAGTCACTACGACCGTGCTGCTTATGCCGGTACCGGTCAAGCTAAGACCGCCGGCAACTATGCAGGAAGTTTATTAGCAGCCAAGGAAGCTAAGGAAAAGGGCTTTGCAGGTGAGCTTTACCTTGATCCTCGCGAGCATAAATACATCGATGAATTCGGTGGTGCCAACTTCTACGCAATCGGCAAAGACGGCAAGTTCTACACGCCAAAGTCCGATTCAATTTTGCCTTCCATCACTAAGAAATCGATTCTTCAAATTGCCAAAGACTTAGGGCTTGATCCAACGGAAACCCACATTGACGTCAACGACTTGGATCAATTTACTGAAGCCGGTGCAATGGGAACTGCCGCCGTTATTTCACCGGTTGGTTCATTGACCCACGACGGTAAGAAGCACGTCTTCTATAGCGAAACCGAACCGGGCCCCGTGACACAAAAGCTTTACGACACGTTATTTGGTATCCAATCAGGTGACGTTGAAGATAAGTACAGCTGGGTTGTTCCAGTTGAATAATCCGTTATAAAATTAAAGGTAAGCGGCCACTCTACTCAGGAGTGGGCAGCTTGCCTTTTAATTTTGACTTCAAGAAGCAATTGACATTTGGGTGTCAATTCATTAGAATATGAGAAATTGGTTAGACCGATTGAGATGCTGACATCAACCTAACCCCCCAGGAGGAGAAATTTATGGCAAAAGCACAACCGGCTTCAGAAATTGATTGGACAAACTTAGGCTTTGATTACATGGACTTACCTTATCGTTTCTTGGCACACTACCAAGATGGCAAATGGGACGACGGTGAGCTAACAGAAGATGGTACGCTACATATCAGTGAGGGCTCGACTGGTCTTCATTACGGTCAAGCCGACTTTGAAGGCTTAAAGGCTTATCGGACCAAAGACGGCAGTATTAACTTGTTTCGTCCGGATCAAAACGCCAAACGGATGCAACGTTCTTGTGCACGGCTGTTAATGCCGGCATTTCCAGAGGATAAGTTCATTGCTGCCGTTAAACAAGTTGTTGCGGCAAACGCCGACTATGTGCCACCATACGGCACTGGTGGCACCCTTTATTTACGGCCATTGATGATCGGTGTCGGTGGCAATATCGGTGTTCATCCAGCCCAAGAATATATTTTCACGATTTTTGCGATGCCCGTGGGCGCTTACTATAAGGGCGGCTTAAAGCCAACCAACTTCACCACATCTTACTATGATCGGGCAGCACCTCATGGAACCGGTCAAAGTAAAGTCGGCGGCAATTACGGCGGTAGTTTGTTACCAGGTGATGAAGCCCATAAAGCAGGTTATTCGGATGTGATCTATTTGGATCCGGCGACGCACACCAAGATTGAAGAAGCCGGTTCAGCGAACTTCTTTGGTATTACCCAGGATAATGAATTTGTGACCCCTAAATCCGATTCGATTTTACCAAGTATCACCAAATACTCATTGTTATATTTGGCAGAGAATCGACTGGGATTGAAGCCGGTTGAAGGAGATGTCTTCATTGACGACCTGGATCGCTTCAAAGAAGCCGGTGCCATGGGAACTGCAGCTGTCATTGCACCAATCGGCGGCATTGAGTATAAGGACCAGTTGCACGTCTTTTATAGTGAGACCGAGGTTGGCCCAATAACCCGCAAGTTATACGATGAATTAACTGGAATTCAATTCGGAGACGTTGAAGCGCCTGAGGGATGGATCCAAAAAGTTGAAGTTTAATCATCATCTCACAGCCGTTCTGATCATTGTTGATTGGGCGGCTGTTTTGCCAAACAAATCAAAGGAGGAATCAATTTGTTGAAACGAGAGGGCCATTCACACACCGAATTTTGTCCCCACGGCAGCGGTGACGACGTTGAATTGATGATTCAAAAGGCAATCAAATTAGGCTTTCAAGAATACAGCATTACCGAGCACGCCCCGTTGCCCAAACAATTTGCCCAGCGGTACGCCGGCCAGAAAACAGGACTGACTGAAGCCGCGATGGCCGCAGGCGACCTTGACGCCTATTTTGAAAAAGCCAACCGGATGAAGGCAAAATATGCGGACCAAATTAAAATTCGGATTGGGTTTGAGGTTGACTACCTGCCGGACTTCACTGATTGGACGCGTGAGTTTCTAGATCAATACGGGCCACAAACGTCCGACAGTATCTTATCCGTTCACTTTATGAAGGGAAAAGATGGAAGATACTGGTGTGTGGATGACACCCCCGCCGATTTTCAAGAAGGGCTGCTCAGTCAGGCAGCTGATTCTCAGGCGCTTTATCACCAATATTTTCAAGCGGTTTTGGATTCATTGCAGGCAGACTTAGGGGACTACGCGCCGAATCGAATTGGCCACATGACGCTTATCAAAAAGTTTCAGGATTATTTTCAACTGGATGCCAATTTCTCATCTGAAAATTTCCAATTAATTGCCGAAATTTTGAAAACGGTCAAAAAACAACGGCGTGAACTTGATTTAAACGCCGCCGGATTATACAAACCGTATTGCAATGAGCAGTATCCATCATTATCAATTATTAAAATGGCAAATGAATTAAAAATTCCCTGGGTTTATGGCAGCGACGCCCATAGCATCGCCGAAGTCGGTCATGGCTATCACGGTGTCATCTCATTAATTGAGTAAAGCGCCTTGACTTTTAGAATATTCGGGGTATCATATGAAACTAAATCAAGTAAAAATTAATATAATAAAGTTTTGATTAGAAAAAGTAACCAGTGTTGATTTTAAAGAGAGTCCCGTGGCTGAGAAGGGGTGAGTTGAGCTGGCGAACACACATCTATGAACTAATCGGCTGAATCAAGTAGGCCGGTTCGCATGTTTAGCGTTATCAGGGTTACCATATCTGTTATCAGAGGATGACTAGATATTGGCAACGTAAGGCCGGCTACTGTGAGGCAGCGGCAAATTGGGGTGGAACCACGACATTTAAGGCGTCCTCGAAGACTGAATACAGTTTTCGGGGACTTTTTTTTATTCAAGAAATTGGGAAGTGACGGTATGAAAAATAAAAATTTACCAAGCGGAACCCGCGATGAACTCGGAGTTCAAGCTGAAGTTAAGGAATCAATTGAAAATAAATTATTTAAGAATTTCAGAAACCGCGGATTTCGGAAATTAACGACACCGGTTTTGGAATACTCAGATGTTTTCCAGCCGTTGAATGCAGACAACTATCGACCTTATCAACTGTTGGATGATCAGGGGGAACCGTTAGTATTAAGGCCGGATCTAACGTTGCCGGTTGCCCGGGTGATGGCGACGACCGGCGTTGATCTGCCAGTCAAATGGTACTACGGTGGCGACGTCTTCCGGGTCAAAAAACAGTTATCCGGAAGCTACAACCAGCTGACCCAAGCCGGCATTGAAATTGTCGGTTACCGGGGATTGAAAGCGGATTGGGAATGCTTGGACGTTGCGTTGTCCGGCTGTCGGGAAATGGCGATCAAAAACGTCACCGTTGAACTGAGTCACGCCAAATTTGTGGCCGTGGTTGTCGACCAACTGGGGCTTCCGGAAGCCACCGGTGATAGTCTCAAACAGGCGCTGTTTAATAAAGATTTAAGCAAGTTTGACAGTTTGATTGCCCCGCTAAAACAAAGCGACTTCGGCGACTTTCTCCAGGAATGGCCGTGGTTGTTTGGTGATTTTGACCAAGTGATGGAAGTCGTTGACCGTTTACCCGAGATTCCAGCGTTACAGCCGATCATCAGTGACCTTCAGTCAACGGCCCAATTCATTAATGAAATGTACCCCGATGACACGGTCACCGTTGACCTCAGTATTCCTTCTCCTCAGCAGTACTACACCGGCATGGCGTTTCGAGGCTTTACCGAGCAGTCAGCCGACTACCTGTTTAGCGGCGGTCGCTATGACGACTTACTGACAAATTTTCAAAAGGTCAAGACTTCCGCGGTGGGCGTTGCTTTCGACGTTGATTCGTTGGTTGAACGCACCGCACTTCCTGCAGACACACCGCAGTCTTTGATTTTCTTCAACGATGACCAGTGGGAAGCCGCCGTTGAAACGTTGGCCAAAACACCAAATTCAACCCTCTGTCTGACAAACGACCGTGAAGCTGCCAAACGACTGGCAGCAAGCAACGGCAGTCAACTGATTGATTTAACAAAGCAGGTGAAATAATGAAACGATTAAAAATCGCCTTAACTAAAGGCCGTACCGAACAGCAGGTAGTTCCGCTACTAGAAGCGAGTGGCATCAATTGTGACGGTATTCGAAACAAACAACGGCGATTGATCTTTGATGAAGATCCCCGTTACGAAATTATTTTGGTGAAGGGACCGGACGTCTTGACCTACCTCAACAACGGATCGGTTCAAATTGGGATTGTTGGCAGCGACATTCTTGATGAGCAACAGAATTCCCAGTACGCCATGCTTGACCTGAGCGTTGGCAAATGCCGGTTCGTTCTGGCATCGACTTCTGATTTTGACCCTCAGGCTCACCGGCGAAAGATTATCGCGACCAAGTATCCCAACATCACCAAGCGTTATTTTCAAGGGATTGGTGAGGATGTTGAAATCATTAAAATTGAAGGCTCGGTTGAACTGGCGCCGCTGATTGGCTTGGCGGATGCGATCGTCGACATTGTCGAAACCGGAAATACCCTTAGAGAAAATCATCTTCAAGTCTATGCACGGCTTCAGCCGGTCAACACCAAGTTGGTCGTCAACCGATTGGCACTTCGCCAGTATCAACCACAGATCAAGCAACTCATCACGAATTTACAGCGCGCCGACCAACAATCAGGACAATCTAATTTAATCAAGGAGTGACCAATATGAGACAGGCAACGATTTCCAGAAATACAAACGAAACTCAGGTTGACTTATCACTGAACTTGGACGACTATTCAAAAATTCAAATTGACACTGGGATTGGCTTTTTTAACCATATGCTCGACGCGTTTGCCCGCCATGGCCGCTTCGGCTTGGTCGTGAAAGCCAAAGGTGATTTGGATGTGGATCCGCACCATACAACCGAAGACGTTGGCATTGCGCTGGGGATGGCGTTAAAACAAGCCCTTGGTGACAAAGCCGGCATTGAGCGGTTCGGTTCCGCACTAATTCCGCTGGACGAAACCTTGAGTCGGGTAGTGATTGACCTGTCAGGGCGTTCGTATCTGGTATTCAAAGCAGAATTCGATAACGACCACCTTGGTGGCTACGATACCGAAGTAACCGAAGATTTCTTCCAAGCGCTTGCGTTTAATGCCGAGCTGAATTTACACGCCGAAGTGCTGTACGGCAGAAACACCCACCACAAAATCGAAACGCTGTTTAAGGCGTTGGGAAGGGCACTGCGAGCCGCCGTCAGCTTAAATCCTGAGATAAAGGGGATTCCGTCAACCAAGGGGGTTATCTAATGATTGTTGTGATTGATTACGACACCGGAAACACGCGAAACGTAAAAAAAGCGTTGGATTATCTGGGAGTTGAAAGTGTTTTAAGTGCGGATCCGGGACAAATTTTAAGTGCAGACGGCCTGATTTTACCAGGCGTGGGTGCGTTTAAAAAAGCCATGTTGTCATTAAAAGAACGTGGCCTGGTGACGGTGATTCAAGAAGCCGCCAGTTCCAAAATTCCGATTCTCGGCATTTGCCTGGGGATGCAGGTTTTATTTGAAACAAGTGACGAGTTTGGCCAAACTGACGGCCTAGGCCTGATTCCAGGGCGAGTCGTTGCAATTCCCGATAATTTGGGCGTTAAGGTTCCCCATATGGGATGGGATCAAAATCAAGTCACGCAAGCAGACCCGTTGGCAGACGTATTTGATAACCAGTTCAGCTACTTCGTTCATTCCTACTATGCCAAAACGGATTCGGCTAATATCCTCGCCACCGTTGATTACGGGGTAAGCATCCCCAGTATTGTCCGTAAAGAAAATGTGATCGGCATGCAATTTCACCCCGAAAAAAGTGGAACGGTTGGACTTGCAGGCTTAACGAAATTTAAGGAGTTGGTTGAAAATGCAGATTATTCCCGCAATTGATTTGAAAAATCAGCAAAGCGTCCGCCTGTATCAAGGGGACTTCAAACAAACAACCGTCATCAGTCAATCTCCGGTTGAACAAGCCGTCAGCATTGAACAGGCGGGACTGACCAACCTTCATTTAGTCGATTTGGATGGGGCCAAGTCCGGCCGACCAGTCAATCGGACAATCATTGAGCAGATTTGTGAGCAAACCGACCTCAAGGTTGAAGTTGGCGGCGGGATTCGCTCAATGTCTCAGATTAATGCCTACCTGACGTCCGGCGTTGACCGGGTCATCCTGGGGTCAGCCGCATTGAACGACCCCAAGCTGGTTCAATCGGCGATTAACCAGTTTGGTGCCGATCAGATTGTCGTTGGAATTGATGGCAAAAATGGCCAGGTCGCCGTCTCCGGTTGGCTGGAACAAAGCCAGGTGGAAATGGCTTCGCTGATGGCCTCGATGGCTGCGTTTGGAGTTGAGACCTTTATTGTCACCGACATTTCCCGTGACGGCACCATGTCGGGCCCCAACACGGCGCAATTAAGCCAGTTACAAGTGAAATTTCCAGAAGTCACCGTCATTGCTTCGGGCGGTATTCGAAACGTGGCGGATTTACAACAACTTGAAGCGGCCGGCATTAAAGCCGCAATTGTCGGCAAGGCCATGGCCACTGGAGACTTACCCTTACAAACATTAGCGGAGGTGAACGCCCGTGTTGGCTAAACGAATTATTCCCTGCCTGGACGTTGATCACGGCAGAGTTAAAAAAGGCGTCAACTTTGTCAATTTGCAAGATGTCGGTGACCCCACCGAAATTGCGGCTGCTTATCAAAAGCAGGGGGCTGATGAATTGGTCTTTTTGGATATCACCGCAACCAACGAGAAACGAAAAGCGATTGTGGCAACGATTGAAGAAGTCGCCAGTCAGGTTTTTATGCCCCTGACCGTTGGCGGCGGGATTCACAACGTTGACGATATGCAGAATTTACTCAAGGCAGGCGCCGACAAGACGGCAGTTAATTCCGCGGCGGTCAGTGATCCAGACCTCATTACCCAAGGGGCAGAAAAATTTGGCGCCCAATGTGTTGTTTTAGCCATTGATGCCAAATGGAATCCTGTTCGACAAGGCTACGATGTTTACGTTAACGGCGGCCGCAAGCAAACTGATTTGGATGCGATCGAGTGGGCCAAAGAAGGCGTCCGGCGCGGTGCGGGTGAACTCCTAGTCACCAGCATGGATAAGGACGGCACCAAAAGCGGCTACGACATTGCCTTGTACCAGCAGTTAACGGCCGCCGTCAACGTTCCGGTTATCGCTTCCGGTGGCTGTGGCCAAATCAATGATTTTTCGGAAGTCTTTGCCAAAACAGATGTCGATGGGGCGCTGGCAGCGTCAGTTTTTCATTTTGGCGAACTGACAATTCCACAAGTCAAACAGGATTTAAGAACAAAAGGGGTGATCGTACGTTAACACCAAATTTTGAAAAGTACCCGGATGGATTAGTGCCGACGATTGTCATTGATGATCGGACCAAACAGGTTTTGATGATGGCTTATGTTAATGAAGAAAGTTTTAATTTGAGCCTCAAAACCAGACAAACCTGGTTTTGGTCACGAAGTCGAAAAGAGCTGTGGCACAAGGGGGCAACCAGCGGTAACACCCAACAGATTGTCTCAATTGACATTGACTGTGATGAAGACACGTTATTAATGAAGGTCATCCCGGCTGGCCCGGCTTGTCATACTGGGCACACCAGCTGCTTTTACCGAACAATTTTACCTGTTGCAAACGAGGAGGAATAGTATGCAAGATTTAGACGAATTATACCAATTAATTTTAGAGCGGAAAAATAACCCCGAGAAAGGCTCATACACGGATTATTTGTTTACCAAGGGCCTCGATAAGATTTTGAAGAAAATCGGTGAGGAGGCCACTGAGGTGGTGGTTGCCGCAAAGAACCCATCCGATCCGGACTTTATTTTGGAAGTGGCCGATTTGGCCTACCACGTTGAGGTGTTGATGGCGGAACGCGGCATTACCCCTGATCAGATTAAGCAGGAGTTAGCCAGCCGTGAAGGCAAGAAGAGCATCACCCGGGACCGTAAACAAATTAAGGAGTGGTGAGGATGGTCAAAGAAGCCGTTAAACACTTAAAGCCCTACATTCCGGAGTTGACGTTGGCTCAATTGAAAGAAAAGGTGGGCTTAAAGCAGCTGGTCCGACTATCGGCCAACGAAAATGCGTTTGGGACGTCACCTGATGTGGCCAAGGCGTTGGACAAGTGGCACTATGAAGACGCCAACCTTTATCCGGATAGCAATGCTGCTGAACTCCGGTCGATCATTGCTTCGCAGTTTGATATCAGTGAGCAGCAGCTGATTTTTGGCAACGGCCTGGACGAGATCATTGAATTATTATGCCGGGTCATTTTGAAACCGGGTGACGAAGTTCTGGATCCGGAGCCAACGTTTTCAGAATACGCCTTGCACTCCCAAATTGAGGGGGCGACGTTAAAATCGGTCGCGCTGGATGAATCCGGCCGGATTGATTTAAACGCGTTGGCAAATGAAATCACTGACAAAACCAGCATGATTTGGCTCTGTAATCCTAATAATCCGACCGGCACGTTCTTGGGTCCAAACCTGATCCAGTCCTTTTTAGAAAACGTTCCTGAAACAGTGACGGTGATTGTCGATGAAGCCTATATTGATTTTACCGGCAACGCACATGATTCTGTGATCGGGTTGACGCATCAGTTCCGTAATTTGGTGGTGCTTCGGACTTTTTCCAAAGCGTACGGCCTGGCCAACTTCCGGGTTGGCTTTGCGGTTTGTTCGGAACCGTTAATCGGCTACCTGCAAGCGGTTCGGCTGCCTTACAATTTGAGCACTTTTGCAGAAATTGCCGCCACGGCTGCTTTTAAGGACCAATCGTTTGTTCAGTCAACAGTCAAACAGGTTATTTCTGAGCGCCAAAAATGGGAGCACTTCTTGATTAAAGCGGGACTGCCATTTTATGATTCGGCCACGAACTTCATTTTCTTTCAGGTTAAAGGTGGGGATGCAGATGAACTTCATCAATATTTGTTGGCACACGGTTATTTACTTCGGAACGGTTTACGCCAGGACTGGCTGCGCGTTACCATCGGCAAGCCGGAAGACAACCAAGCTGTTCAAAGCCTGATTGAAGAATTTCTTGGCAGCTAATTTCTACTTACAATAAGTAGCATTCATTTCAAGAATGCGTTATTATTAAATTTACTGGAAATTACGACCTTCAACTCGTGGATTCTCCAGAATCTAATTGAAATGATGGTGGTTTTATGCAAGACAACAGTCAAACTCGGGTTGTTGTTGGTATGAGCGGAGGGGTCGACTCATCTGTCGTCGCTTACCTGCTCAAACAACAAGGATACGATGTGATTGGCGTTTTCATGAAGAACTGGGATGATACTGATGAAAACGGCGTATGTACTGCAACCGAAGACTATAAAGACGTTGCTAAAGTCGCTAACAGGATCGGCATCCCATATTATTCTGTTAACTTTGAAAAGGAGTACTGGGACCGTGTGTTCACGTATTTCTTGGACGAGTACAAAAAGGGCAGAACACCCGATCCTGACGTGATTTGTAATAAGGAAATCAAGTTTAAGGCATTTTTGGACTACGCCTTGGAATTGGGTGCCGATTACATTGCGACCGGACACTATGCGCAATTGACCCGAGACGAAGATGGTCACAACCATCTGTTGCGGGCATCCGATGGCAACAAGGACCAAACTTATTTCTTGAGCCAGCTTTCAGCTGATCAGCTTGATCGAGTCATGTTTCCAATTGGCAATATGGTCAAGCCGGACGTCCGAAAGATTGCCAAAGAAGCTGGATTGGCGACCGCCGATAAGAAAGATTCTGTTGGGATTTGTTTTATTGGTGAGAAGAATTTCAAGAACTTCTTGGGCCACTATCTACCAGCAACACCTGGCAAGATGATGACCGTTGACGGTGAAGTCAAGGGCCAACACGACGGCTTGATGTACTACACGATCGGCCAACGAAAGGGTCTTGGAATCGGTGGCGATGGGATTGATAATCAGCCATGGTTCGTTGTCGGCAAAGATTTGAAGAAGAATATTTTATACGTGGGCAAGGGTTACCATAATCCACTGTTATACGCTGATTACCTTGAGGCATCAGATATTCATTGGGTCAACACCCTTGACCGCGGCAAAGACTTCCACTGCACCGCTAAGTTCCGCTATCGCCAAAAGGACACCGGCGTGACGGTTCACATCAGTGATGATGGCACATCGGTTCGCGTTGACTTTGACGCACCGGTTCGTGCCATTACACCCGGTCAAGCAGTTGTCTTTTATGACGGTGACGAGTGCTTGGGTTCTGCGATTATTGACGCTGCTTATAAGCAGGCCAAGGAATTGCAGTATGTATAATGAAAAAAGTTGACGATTGCGTCAACTTTTTTATTTTGGGTTGGGTTATTTTTCGATAACATCTCGCACCAACGACTTTGGAAACAATTCATGAAAGCCAAATTTATTAAGAAATTTATTTTCAGTTTTGAAATCATGGCCCTTTCCTGTCATAATGTAAGAAGCTAAAACCGTTTGGGAGGAAAGAAAATTGACTAAACTGTACTTTGTTAGACACGGTAAAACGGAATGGAATCTTGAAAGCCGCTATCAAGGTGCTGGCGGGGATTCACCGCTGCTTCCCCAAAGCTATGCCGAAATGGAAGCATTAGGAAAATATTTTCAAAAAGTCACGTTTGCCCATATTTATTCAAGCCCCATCAAACGGGCGCGAGTGACGGCTGCCCGAATTAATCGCAAACTTAAGAAGCACGCCAACATTTCACTTCTTTCAAGACTGGAAGAATTCCACCTTGGAAAAATGGAAGGCCAAAAGTTTGACGACGTGAAGCGGACCTACCCCAAGCAATTCGAAGATTTTCGCAATCATCCGGATTTGTATCAGCCGGGTGAAATTGGTGGTGAAAGCTACCAAGACGTCATTAATCGGATGACGCCGGCAATCACTGCCATTGTCAACCGTTATCCAGACGACAACGTGATGATCGTCTCTCATGGCGCCGCATTGAATGCGGAAATCAATGCGTTGCTGGGAGTCCCGTTACCGGACCTGAGAAAGCGTGGCGGTTTGGCCAACACCAGCACCACGATTTTGCAGAGTAACGACCAGGGGAAAACCTATCAGTTGTTAGACTGGAATGATACCAGCTATTTAAATAAAAAATTGGACCCAACAGATTTGGTCTAGGTGAGCATATGGCAAATAATAATTCTGATAAAATTAAAAAGTTACAAGAAAAAAATCAAGAGAATCAACGTATTTATACTAAGAAACGTGAGGCTGAAGAAGCAAAGGCCAAGGCGGCTATTCATGAGCTGGTCAAAAAAGTTGATCAGGATCCGGATAATTACCACAATTACTATGATTTAGCGACTTTTCTGGTTGAAGCAAAGGATTATGAACAGGCCGAAGAACTTTTAATGAAGGCACTCGGCTTATTTGATAAGGCCACGCAAGACGTTCAGGATACTTTGAAGTTTGGCCTCGGAAATGTCTATTATGCGGCGGCAGAATACGATAAGGCCATTAAGATTTTTCAAGAAATTGCCGATAAGAAGCTTCAAGGCGAAGCTTATATTATGTTAGCCCAAAGCTACATGGCAAAAGGGGATAACAAACGGGCGATGGTTTTTGCCTTATCTGCGCAAAGTTCACATCATAATGACCCAGACGTCAACCAAATGATTGGTGACAACCTATTGGCACTGGGGAACTTTGCCCAAGCCGGTGAATTTTACGATATCGTTTTAAAAACGCAACCCGACAATGGCAAGGCGAATTTTAACCGTGGCCTGGTTGCAATGGTTAATGGCGAGGAATTTGAACCCTACTTTGAAAAGGCGAAGCGTGCCGATCCCGATTACTTTAATCGCGGCCAGGAAAAGTTAAAGGATATTGAAAAAGTCATTCAACTTAATAAGGATAAGAAAGACGATTGAGCACATTAGCTATTTGAAGGAGGATCAGCTTGGATCAGGCAATGGATTTATTTGGTTCACAACAAAATAATAACGAACCACAATACGTTGATGGCCGCTTAAAGGCGATCTTCTTTTCGAGTAACGACAGTTTTTATAAAGTGGTTTTGGTCGAAATTACGGATACCAATATTAATTGGCCGGAAGACGAGATCGTCGTGACTGGCAGTTTCGGGGATTTGGTTGAAGAAAATAGTTATCATTTTATGGGAAAGTTAGTTGACCATCCCCGGTATGGCAAGCAATTTCAAGCGACCAATTATTCAAGCTTAATTGCGACCACTCAAGAGGGCGTCATCAAGTATCTTTCGGGAGATCGATTCCCAGGGGTTGGTAAAAAAACCGCCGAACGGGTCGTGGATGCCCTGGGTGATGACGCAATTGAAAAAATCACGGCGGACAGCCGGGTGTTGGAAGACGTTCCGATTAGCCCTAAGTCACGTTCGGCCATTATCGATAATCTTGATTCTGACGATGGGTTGGAAAAAGTCATTGTGGGCCTCAATAGCTATGGCTTTTCCAGTGCGATTGCGTCCTCGATTTATCAAAAATACCATGAAGACGCGTTGACAATCATCGCCAACAATCCTTACCAGTTAGTTGAAGATATTGACGGCATTAGTTTTAAACGGGCCGACGCGATTGCCCTTAAATTGGGCTTGGTTCCCGATTCCGACGAACGGATTCGGGCCGGCTTGATGTACGCGATTAATGAACTCTGCTTAAAAAATGGCGATACTTACACCACGACTCAGCCCTTGATTGAGATGGCTTCAAGTGTGTTGGAAGACAACTCCGAACAACAGATTTCCGGCAAAAAGCTCGCTGCCAGTTTGGTGGCCCTTGCTAAAGAAGGTAAAGTGATTGGCGAAGAAAACCGGATTTACTTAACCCGCTTGTATAACGCGGAAGTCCAGATTGCCGATCATCTCAATCGGGTCATTAAAAATAAGGACGATGAGGATCAGCTCAAAGAAGACGCGATTAAAAAGCAACTTCGAGTCGTTGAGAAAAAATTCGATATTAATTATGACGACTCTCAAGTCGCTGCGATCATTCAGGCCATTCAGTCGCCGGTGTTTATCCTGACGGGTGGCCCGGGGACAGGGAAAACAACCATCATCAATGGGATTGTCAACACCTATGCCCGCCTTCATGAGTATTCATTGGATATCAACGCCTATAAAGATAAGCCGTTTCCAATTGTCTTGGCGGCCCCAACTGGCCGGGCTGCCAAACACATGACCGAATCCACCGGACTTCCGGCCAGCACCATTCACCGGTTGTTGGGACTCAATGGTCGGGAGTCTAACGATGTGACCGGAACCAAAGATATTGAGGGCAGCTTGTTGATTATTGACGAAATGTCGATGGTTGACACTTACCTCTTCCGCTCACTGGTTCGAGCCATCCCCAACCACATGCAGGTTGTGTTGGTGGGGGATCAAGATCAGCTGCCATCAGTTGGTCCCGGACAGGTTTTCCACGATTTGCTTGTCTCCAAACAAATTCCGGCGATGCAACTTGATACGATTTATCGACAGGAAAGCGGCTCGTCGATCATTCAATTGGCCCATGATATTCACAGCGGGCATTTGTCGGCGAACTTTACGGATAATCAATCGGATCGATCCTTTATTCCCTGCAACGAAAATCAAATTGGCTCCGTGATTGAACAGGTCACTAATCGGGCCAGGCAAAAGGGCTTTGGTTTGATGGATGTCCAAGTGTTGGCACCAATGTATCGCGGCCGGGCCGGCATTGATCGAATTAATGACATTGTCCAAAATGTCTGGCAGGATCAAAAGTCGTCCAAAAAGTCGGTGACGATTCGCGATCATACTTACCAGATTGGCGATAAAGTTTTGCAGCTGGTTAATAATCCCGAACGCAATGTTTTCAACGGGGACCTCGGTATCATCGTCGGGATGGAAGCGCCAAAGGGCCAAAAAGCCCCGAACAAAATTACCATTGATTTTGATGAAACTGAGGTCACTTATGAGAATAATGAGTGGACCCAATTTACCTTGGCCTACTGTACGTCAATTCATAAGGCACAAGGTAGTGAGTTCAAGATGGTGATTTTGCCGATCGTCTGGCAGTTTTCACGAATGTTGCAGCGAAACCTGCTGTATACCGCGGTAACCCGTGCCAGTGATTTCTTAATTATGCTGGGTGAAAAAGAAGCTTTTGAACAGTGCGTCAAAAGCGTATCGGTTAACCGACAAACCAGTCTGGTCAAACGACTCGTCGATACGATTGGCGTTGTTGGGGACAAGCCTTCTGACAGTGTTGATCCAGACGATGATTTGGTCCAAGCAGATGATCCGTCTTCAACCGGCTCACAAGCGACCGGCCTTCCGGATCATTTGACGACCGATGTCATCAATCAAAACGTCATCGATCCGATGATTGGCATGGCGGACGTCTCGCCGAAAGACTTTATGAAATCCTAACTTAACGGCGAAATCTTACAATCATCATGTCAAAATATGGTAAAATTTAACTATATTGGTAAAGAAGAATACTTGGAGGATATCATGGCCGAATCAAACACGCATCCCAATCTTAAATTATTTTCTTTGAATTCCAACCGCCACTTGGCTGAGGAAATTAGTAAAGCAGTCGGTGTCCCACTCAGTAAAGCGACCGTTGAAAAGTTCAGTGACGATGAAATTAAAATCAGCGTTGACGAAAGTATCCGCGGTGACGAAGTCTATATCATTCAATCCGTTTCCGATCCCGTCAACTCGAATTTAATGGAGTTACTGATCATGGTTGATGCTGTTCGCCGGGCAAGTGCCAAGTCGATTAACGTGGTCATCCCATACTATGGGTATTCGAGAGCTGACCGAAAAGCCCGTTCCCGAGAACCAATTACAGCTAAATTAGTGGCTTCTTTCTTGGAAATGGACGGCGTTGACCGTGTGGTTGCACTTGATTTGCACGCCGATCAGATTCAGGGGTTCTTCAACATTCCCGTTGACCATCTTAAGGCGGACACACTGTTGGCCCATTATTTTGTCACTGAACACAATAGTTCAGACGTCGTGGTGGTTTCTCCTGATCATACGGGTGTTTCCAGAGCGCGGAAGTTTGCTGAACTGCTCAGTGCCCCAATTGCAATTATCGATAACCGTTCACCTGAGGATTCAACAACGGTTCCTGAATCAGTGATTGGGAGCGTGAATGGCAAACGGGCAATTATCGTCGACGATATGATCGATACCGCCTTCAAATTGACGATTGCAGCAGAGACCCTCAAAAAGGCCGGCGCGACGGATGTCTTTGCTGTGGCGACCCACGCGGTATTTTCAGGGGATGCGCAACAACGACTCCAAGATTCACCAATTAAAAAAGTGATCGTGACAGATTCTATCAGCATTTCCAAGGCCGATCAGTTTGAAAAGCTGGAAGTTGTTCCTGTCGGCAATTTGTTTGGCGAAGCAATTTCCTTGATTCATAATCACAAATCAGTTGGGAAGCTGTTTGGTAGATAAAAATATTTTACGAGGTGGTTGAATTTATGTATAAGGCAAATGACGATCGTTATGAAAACGCAGTGGTACGAAGGGCAGGTAATTCTGGACTTCAGTTACCGGCATTATCATTTGGATTGTGGCACAGTTTTGGCGATGACGCCAATTACGGTGACAGCGAGAAAGTCATTTTGAAGGCCTTTGACCTAGGAATCTTTAGCTTTGACAATGCGTATAACTACGGTCCCAGTGCCGGGGCAGCTGAAAGAATGTTTGGTGAAGTTTACCGCGCAAATTTGAAACCTTATCGTGATGAGTTGGTGATTACCACCAAGGCTGGCTTCAATATGTGGCCTGGTCCTTACGGTAACTTTTCTTCCAAGAAGACTTTGGTCAACGCGCTGGACGGCAGCTTGAAGCGGATGGGCTTGGATTATGTCGATATTTATTACAGTCATCGATTTGATCCAGAGACCAGCCTTGAAGAGACTGCCGAAGCACTTGACGAAATTGTTCGTTCAGGAAAAGCGCTCTACATTGGGATTTCAAACTATAATGCCAAGCAAACTGCTGAGATTATTAACTACTTCAAAGAACTCCACACACCATTTGTGGTCAACCAAGCTTCATACAACATGCTAAATCGCGGCATCGAAGACGATGGGCTGTTAGACACACTCAGCCAGAATCATAAAGCGCTGGTTGCATACGGTCCGTTAGCAGAAGGCTTACTGACAGATAAGTACCTCAAGGGAATGGACGATGACGTTAAGATTCATTGGAGTAACGAATTTGTCATCAAGCATGGCAAAGATGAACTGGTTACAAAATTAAATCAACTTAACGAAATTGCCAAGAACCGTGGTCAAAATTTGGCCCAGATGTCATTGGCATGGTTGTTGCATGATAAGACGGTTGCCAGTGTTGTGACCGGCGCCTCCAAGATCAACCACTTGGAAGACAACTTAAAGGCGCTTTCGAACCTTGATTTCACTTCTGATGAACTCGAGCAGATCGATAAGATCGTTAAGGAATAACCGCGAGTTATCATTTTACATTAAATAATTAACTTGAAATAGCGTTAAATTGGGATTAAACCGGTTTAACGCTATTTTTTTGGTATAATCAACTTAGAAGACAGTTATCTGTGAATGGAGAAATGACGATGACGAAAAAAGTGACAATAACAGATTTAGCCGCTCGGGCCAACGTTTCTGTAACGACGGTCTCACAGATCCTTAACGGAAAATCAGCTCGTTTCAGCAGTAAGACCGTTGAAAAGGTCAAGCAACTGCAGAAGGAAATGGGTTACGTGCCGGATTTTAACGCTCAAAGCCTAATTATGAAAAGTGGTCGAACTATCGGGGTACTGGTTCCCAATATTAATAACCCGTTTTTCAGCCGGTTTTTGCGTGGAATTGAAGCTGAGGCAATTAAGCAGGACTATATACCGCTTATTTTTGGCTCTAACAACAGTCAGGAACAAGAGTCGCACTACTTATTCGAATCTGTTAGACGGGCCGCAGACGGCATGATAATCGCTTCAGCGGTGTCTGACATTAATTACATTGATAACATTTTAAAGCAAAACGGGATTCCCTATCTTTTGATTGACCAGGCGCCAGTGGTTAAAGGCGATCGGGTCGAGGCCAATAATCAACTGGGTGGCGGTTTATTAGCCGACTATTTGATTGAAAATGGGCATACCAACGTCACGGTTGTGTGTGCAGAAAAGCCGACTTTAAATCTACAGGAACGACTTCAGGGATTTTTGGCCGGATTTGAGAAGAACGGCACACCAATTCCTGAAGAAAATATTATCCAAACAGCCCTCACCAAAAAGGGCGGCTATGATGCGGCCTCGCAAGCGCTGCAAAATCATTCCACCGCGATATTTGGCATTAACGATGAAATTGCGATTGGCTTGTATCGTGGTATTAAAGAGGCGGGGCTTACGGTTCCCGATGACATTTCAGTTGTTGGTTACGATGACATTGACTTGGGTGAATATGTTTATCCCAAGTTGACGACGGTTCACCAGCCTGCTTTTGAGATGGGAACCCATGCTGCCCAGATGATTATTAACCGAATCGAAAATACCGACCAGCCGATTCAAAAAGTATCGCTGCCGGTTCATCTGGTGGAACGACAAAGTGTTCAAAAGTTAAGTTCATGAAACCCAGTTGTTAAATAATCTGATTTCTGATAGAATTTAGTTAAAGGTTTTAACACACTACATTAAAGGATTTAGAGGGACTAAACTATGACAAATAAAGTGGTTGTACTTGGAAGCTTAAACGTTGACACAACACTGCACATTGACCAGATGCCCAAACCGGGTGAAACGATTAGTGCCAGAAGCAAAACCAATTCTGCGGGTGGCAAGGGTGCCAACCAAGCGGTCGCTGCTGCTCGTTCAGGAGCGATCACCAGCTTTATTGGTCAGGTTGGCGACGATGGCAACGGTCAGTTTATGATTGACGCGTTGAAAAATGATCGCATTAACACGGACCACGTAGCTGTCGATCAAGCTCACGGAACCGGGTCGGCGGTCATTCTGCTGGACAGTCAGGGGCAAAACAGCATTATGGTGTACGGTGGTGCCAATCAAGCGATGGAGACGGGGATGCTTGCGAAGAGCGAATCCTTAATCGAAAGTGCTGATATCCTGATTTCCGAATTTGAAACCCCTCAAGAGGTCACGTATGAAGCATTCAAGCTTGCTAAAAAACATGGCGTGACAACCATTTTGAATCCGGCGCCCGCTTCAAAGATCATTGATGGCTTACTGGAAGTGACCGATCTGATCGTTCCAAACGAAACTGAAAGTGCGACTTTGACCGGAATTGAAGTCAATGACACCGCTTCGATGGATGCCAATGCTGATAAATTTGCGCAGATGGGCATTGCTCATTTAATTATTACCGTTGGTGATCGCGGGGCCTACTATCACACCCCTTCAGACAGTGGATTTGTGCCGGCATTCAAGGTCCAGGCTAAGGATACAACTGCCGCCGGAGACACGTTTATTGGCGCCTTTAGTTCAAAAGTTAATCAGGACTTGTCAAATATTGAAGAGGCCCTGGTGTACGCTCAGCAGGCTTCATCAATTACGGTTCAGCGTTTAGGCGCCTTACCATCGATTCCAACGGCCGCAGAAATTGAAAATGAATATAAGTCATAACAGCGAAAATGATTAGTTTGATCCATCTATGAGGATTGTTTTTTAGTAAAGTATTGCTTTCTTGGATTTTATCTGGTAGTATATCCAGTCGTTAGCAGGAAATGTTAAAAATTTAATAACATGACTGCGTTAGATATTGGATTTGATTTTACGGAAATTAACATTTTACGTTCAAAGGGGTTTTAAGCGATGAGTAACAAGTTAGAAATTCTTAGAGAATACCAAGAGGCATCCTCAAAGCTTGATCAATTGAAGTCTGAAGAAGCAAGTAAGATTAAGTCAATCGCAAAAGATTCAAACACGACTGAGGTCATTAACCCACAATTTGGGAACGAAATGAAGCAGCTGAATCAAGAATGCATGCAGTTAAATATGATCCTTGAAGCAATGGATGCTTCAGAGGATTAGTCTAAAACAAGAGTCGATCCGCATTGCGGTGAGGCTTTTTTGTTTTTGGTCGAATGCATCAAATACTTATGGCGTATGGACACCTTGGCATGATAAAAGGCCTGGTAACATCATCCCCATTGAGGGGGAGGTGTACCAGGCCTTTATTGCGGTTTTAAAAATAATCCGATAATAATGCTACCGAGACGGCAATTTTGATTTGGTGTCTTCCCTGGAGCTTGGCTAACCAACTTTCCGGGAATGTCACTGGGGCATACAGGAGTGATGCCAACATTGACGTGATCGAGCCGATCGTCGCTGCATCGCTGCCAAAGTTGACCGCCTTGGACACAGCGACGTTATATTGCTCGGAGTTCATCAAGCACCAAAAAACAGAATTTAAGGTATCAACGACATCTTCTGAAGCTGTGATTTTCGTGCTCGACTGTCGAAGGAAATGAGACTCCTCTAATTGCTCGAAAAACGGCACCTGAGCGGCGTATTCGGGCTGGGAGCGGTAATAGTCCAGGACTTCTTTGACAGCCCTTAGCATGGCGTATTTGTTGGGATTTTGAATGAGCCTAATAATCACGTTTGTCAGCAAGCCGGCGGCAACAAAACTTTTGGGGGTTCGGTTGGTCGTAGCCGTGTAAGAATGAATTAATTGGGCGGATTCACCATCAAATTGGTAGTGAGGATTTTTGGTTAGGATGAAAAACGCCAGTGGCATCAGCCGTTTTAAAGTCGTATTGTTATCACAGTCCGGAGAAGTCGAACCGCAAAGCTCAGGGGCGGTGCCGGCATCGAAGCGTTTAATTGCTTGAATTGTCGTGCAGTCACTCCCATAAGAATGATTGAAGGGGGTATAGTCCCCAAAGTGAAACCACTGTGAGTAACGGGTCATGAGGTCGTACAAATTGTATCCAAAGGTCAAGCTTACCAGTGACGCGATTGATAACGACGTGTTGTCGGACCAGGTGCCAGCTGGCACATCAATGACGCGATGGTCGACCATTTCCCTGATCGGGTCATCAAACAAGTTCGTGCGTTTCTCGTGTTGGATTGGAAACCCAAGTGCGTCACCCAGGGCAACAGCTGTTAACGATTGAAAGAGTAGGTAGCTTGTTGAATACATGAAATTACCTCATAGTTAGAATTTCTGAATGGTTAATTGTGGCCGATCCAGAAGGGGTACTTAACGGTGTCGAACTTAATATGATAAGTCCGTTCGCCTAATTCCTCACCATCAATTTGACCCAACCGATCGTCTTGTGTATGGACGACCAATTGTTTTTGATTGAAATGGTGGATGAATTTGAGCCGCAAGTGTCTCTTTAAAAATAGCATAGATATGAATAAAATCAATTGCCACAGGCTCGGCTTTTCAACAATGACCAGATCCAAATTCGGATCTAAGACCGATGCGTCGGGCACAATGTCGATGCCACCGCCAAAGTAAGGAATATTTGTCGTCGTCAGCAAAAAGGTCTTTTTAAAGGTTAGCTGCTGGTTTGAATCTAGCTGAATATCGGCTTGGAAGCTTTTGAAATTGATGATGACATTCAATATAGACGCTATATATGAAAATTTCCCCCAAAAACGATGATGTTTTAGTGAAGAATGGTTGGCAAGATGAACGACCGTTGCGTCAAACCCAATTCCAAAATTATTGGTGAAGAAGCCATCAATCTGGTTATCAAGGTCGATATAATGGCCGACATTGATCATGGTTGCTTGTTTGCAGGCTAAAATATTATTGAGTGCCTGCTGCCAGTGGCGGGGCAGCTTGACCGCCCGTGCAAAATCATTCCCTGATCCAACTGGCAAAAAAGCAATGGGCACTTGCTGGTCCGATGCGTGGTCGTGATAGTAACGTTTGCAGCCTAGAAGCGTCTCGTGTAATGTTCCATCTCCTCCAGCGGCGATGATGACGGCGTCAGTTACATGGGTGGCATCGATTCTGGAAAGCAGTTGTTGCGTTAACAGAACGGCGTGGCCGGTATACTCCGTAAAGACAACTTGATAGGAGGCGTGTGCAGCTTTTAGTTGTTCCTTGATTTGAGGCCAGATTTTCTGCCCATTATTTCCGCCAGCACACAAGTTCATAATAATAAAGTATTCCATTTCTGACGATGCTCCCAACTTTGCTGAAAGTAACCAACTGACTAAATACATATGTAGAGAAAGGGAGTGGCCAATCGGCTGTTTCTTGCCACTTAAGCCCAGCAACCAATCATTCCAAAACCAGGAATAATCGATTGCTGGGCTTAAGTTCTGGGATCAAAAAACCGTTTGTCCCACTCTCTGATTAATAACTAACAAAATCTACTTTTGACCACCATTCATGATTAACATTGGTAAGATCATCGGATGGCGTTCAGTCTTGGTGTACAAGAATTCCTGCAAGTCGTCAATCACAGCATTTCTAATAGAAGACTCAGTTGCCTTCTTTGCTCTCATTGACTTGCGGATGGTCTTAAAGACTCTTCTGCGGCCTTCGTCCAAAAGCTCGCCGGACTCTCTCATGTAAACAAATCCTCGTGAAAGGATATCCGGACCAGACTGAATTTCCTGGTGGTCCAAGTTGATGGTGGCGACAACGACTACAATTCCTTCTTCTGAAAGAAGTTGACGATCTCTTAGAACAAGGTTGCCCACATCACCAATTCCACTGCCATCGATATAAACATCACCAGCAGTGAAGTGACCAGCCATTCTGGCCGTATCTTTTGAAAGGGCAAGTACATCACCGTTTTGCATGATAAAGCTGTGATCCAGCGGAACCCCGCACTGCTCAGCTAATTCGGTATGAATCTTGAGCATTCGATACTCACCATGAATTGGCATGAAGAACTTAGGCTTCATTAAGCGAAGCATCAGCTTTTGTTCTTCCTGGCCTCCGTGACCGGAAGTGTGAATGTTGTTGACCCGGCCATGAATCACATTTGCGCCGGCTTCTTCAAGCTTGTTGATGACACTATTGACACTCGTTGTGTTTCCAGGAATTGGGTTACTTGAAAAAATAACCGTGTCGCCTGGTTGAATCGAAATCTGGCGGTGGGTTCCGTTGGCAATCCGTGAAAGGGCGGCCATTGGTTCACCTTGAGATCCGGTACAAAGAATCAGTGTCTTATTGGCAGGCAGTGACTGTAGTTCATGCGCATCGACAAAGGCATCGTCTGGAATATCCAAGTACCCCAGTTCGCGGCCATTGACGATTGCAGCATCCATACTGCGACCAAATACGGCAATTTTTCGGCCATGAGCCATCGCATTGTCACAAGCAGTTTTAATCCGTGAAATGTTCGAGGCAAAGGTTGCAAAGATGATTCTGTCTTTAATGTTATCGAAAATATGGGCGATAGAATTGCCGACCCACTTTTCAGACTTGGTCCAAATTGGTCGTTCAGCGTTTGTACTATCGGACATGAGACAGAGGACACCTTCAGCACCTAATTTGGCCATTTCTTGGAGATCAGGCGGCTGGTTGGTCACTGGTGTGAGGTCGAATTTATAATCACCAGTTTCGACGATGACACCCACCGGCGTATGAACGGCAACCCCGACGGTGTCTGGGATTGAGTGGGTGGTTCTGAAAAACGAAACCTTCATTTTTCGGAACTTCAGCACAGACTTGTCACTGACTTCGTGTAACTCGACAGAATTCAGTAAGCCGTGTTCTTCTAATTTATTCTTAATAAGCGCCATCGCAAGCGGTCCAGCGTAAATCGGGACATTTAAAACTTTCATCAAATATGGGACACCGCCAATGTGGTCTTCATGACCGTGGGTGATCACCAATGCTTTGATTTTGTCCTTGTTTTCCACTAGATACTGATAGTCCGGAATGACGTAATCGACACCTAAAAGATCATCTTCAGGAAACTTAATTCCTGCATCGATCAGGATAATTTCGTCTTGAAATTGGATCCCATAAGTGTTTTTACCGATTTCGCCCAGACCACCAACGCCATAGATAGCTGCTTCGTTATTTTTGACGTTTAGTTTTTTCATTTAGTATTAAACTCCGTTATTTTGAAATCAGGATCTTTTTGTTCGTACGCTAAGTGTTCACCCTGTAAGGGTTCGATGAACTCAATCTCGTAATCGGTATTGTCTTCTACGAGTGCGTGCGCTTCAACTTCGGTGTCGGCCTCGACATAGAGTGACAGCGTTGTTTCCCGGCGAGGACTTTGTTTCTTGCTGGGTTGATATAAAACCTTCCAAATCATAAAAAAACTCCTTTAAAATCCATTAATTTTTTTGCAGAAACTCGAGGTTTCCTTACGGACAAGTGGTTGTGAAAACACAACTAATAACAACATTTTACCATATTATAAAAAATAAGTATATAAACGCGAAAGTAATCGACAATCGCGAATGCATGGTAAAATTGAATTAATGAAATGAAATGGGGTCCCGTTATGAACATTGACTTAATTATTCAAATCATTATTGGTCTAATTGCAGCCTTTGCTGTTTATAACCTGATCCATTACTTATTTGTGACCAGGCCAGGCAGAAAACGGCTCGCATTAGCACAGCGGATTGCAAATGAAGCAGTTAAAACTTCTATTAATAAGTTGGTTGATCAAAAAAGCTTATTACCATTTGATGAAAGCGACTTTAAATCAGAAGACATTGCTGAAGTCTGGGGCAGGGGCGTCATGGCCTTCGAATACCATTTGCCGTTTAATAAAGTCACCGATTCCATTCCGGTGTTCAAGCAGGCATTGGCGGATGCGTTGGCTGAGTATGGTGACGCTCACCACATGCACGCGCACACAGACCAGGCGGATCGGCCGGCATTTATTGTGACCGACATGTGGCAGCTTGACGATCGGGTTCACTTTGACGTGGCCTATTTGATCAATACCACCACAATCGAATACGTGGATGACCTTAAGCGTCTTCACTGAGCAGTTGGAATCGGATACGATCCCAACTGTTTTTTTGTCGTCATTGTTGGTTGTTGCGATACTTTTTGGCATGCTGATTTTTACGCTTGCCACAATGCCGAAATTCATTCATATCCAGATGCCGGTGGATATTTCTGATCCTGCAGCCGTTAATGAAAAAACCTCGTTATGAAAATAAAAGTCAGTTTGACGTTTATTCGACTCTTCACGAAGTTGATTTTTTCAAATCAAATGAAAAATAAACACTTACTTACAAAAAGTTCATTAGTAGTTGGTTCACAAAGCAATTACTTTCAACTAAGCTCAATAAAATCATAGTTTTAAAACAAAAAGCGTGACCGGAAACAGCTTACTGAGCTGTTTCCGGTCACGCTTTTGATTGTTAATAGATGAATATTTCATCGTCTGTTTTTGCGTATGGATTCTCTTTGTTGATATGGTCATAAAATAACGTCCCGTGCAGATGGTCAATTTCATGCTGACAAACGATTGCCGGATAATTTTTGAGACGGATCTGATGTTCTTTTCCGTCAACGTCTTGATACTTCAAGGTGATTCTGGCCGCTCGGGGAACGTATCCGGGGATGTCCTTATCAACTGAAAGACAACCTTCACCCTCAGTCAAGGCGCCTCTTTGAACAGAATTCGACACAATAACCGGGTTGATAATCACGTCCTTGAAAACCGGTTTATTTTTTTCATTTTCATCTTCACTTGGAACTAAGACGGACGCCATCATTTCTGAGACGCCAACTTGTGGTGCGGCGAGACCAACGCCGGCACGCAATCCCAACTCTTGACCACGTTCCGGATCCTGGCTGACTTCAAGGTATTCCATGAGGTCATGGGCCAACTTTTTATCCTGGTCGCTGAGTGGGAATTTTACTTTTTGAGCTTGTTTGCGGAGAACCGGATCTCCATCTCGTACAATATCCTTCATTAAAAACACGCCAAAGACCTCCGAAAATATTTTTAACATTTGCTTATCTAATCTATTCTATCTTAAATTTAAGAAAAAAACTATCCTGTTTTATTTCACTGAATTTCACAAACTTTACTGCGACAAGCGTTTTCAAGCCTGATTTACAAAAAAGAAAAAATAATTCAAAAAAGTTGGTTTCACAGCAATGAAAGGGCTTGCAAACGGAGCTGAAAAATGCTAAATTTGAGTTGTGGTTTAGAAGTGATCTGTTTGTACATCACAAGTCTAGCTTTTTAGGAAAGGAAAGTGTTATCTATGGCAGCAAAGAGTAAGCATGTTGTTGATTTTGCCAAAATCAAATCAACGATGAGCGATCCATTTAAGAAACCAGTTCAAGTTATTGATGAAAGCGGTAAAATAGTAAATCAAGAATTATTTGACCGGTTCAGTGATGACGAACTAGTTACACTGATGGAAAAGATGGTTTGGGAACGTGCATTGCATGAACAAACAATGAACTTTTCGCGTCAGGGTCGATTAGGTTTCTATGCTCCAACTTTCGGTGAAGAGGCCTCAGAAATGGGGATCGAACACGCAATGAAGAAACAAGACTACCTATTCCCAGCATATCGTGATCTTCCACAATTAATCCAACACGGTGCAACCGTTAAAGAGGGTTACTTATGGTCAAAGGGTCACTATCAGGCTTATGACTTCGTACGACGCGGTGTACGTGCATTTATTCCACAAATTATTATTGGTGCCCAATACGTTCAATCAGCAGGTGCCGCATTGGGAATTAAGAAGAATGGTGAGAAGGATACCATTGCTTACACATTTACCGGTGATGGTGGTACTTCACAGGGTGACTTCTATGAAGGAATCAACTTTGCCAGTTCATTCCAAGCTCCAGAAGTATTCTTCGTTCAAAACAACGGCTGGGCAATTTCAGTTCCACGTAAGACTCAGACTGCTGCTGAAACCCTTGCTCAAAAGGGTGTTGCTTCCGGTGTTCCAGGTGTTCAAGTTGATGGAATGGATATTCTTGCAACATACCTGGTTGCAAAAGAAGCTCGTGACTTCGTAACTGCAGGCAATGGTCCAGCATTAGTTGAAACATTGACTTATCGTTTCGGTGCCCACAGTTCCGCTGGTGATGATCCTAGTCGTTACCGTACTAAGGAAGAAGAAAAACCATGGTTTGACCGAGACCCATTAATTCGTTTGAGAAAAGTCCTGACTGAGAAGAAACTTTGGGATCAAGACAAAGAAGACAAATTAGTCGCTCAATACAAGGACGAATTCAAAGATGCAATGAAGGAAGCTGAAGCTGCTCCTACTCAAAAGGTTAGTGACTTCTTGAAGCACACATTTGAAGTTCCTACCCCAGATGTTGCAGATGACATTAAGAAATTCGAAGCAAAGGAGTCGAAGTAATCATGGCTAAAATGACATATATTAAAGCAATTACCAACGGACTTGACCAAGTATTACAAGACGATCCGAAGACTCTTATTTTTGGTGAAGATGTTGGTAAAAACGGTGGTGTGTTCCGTACCACTGAAGGACTGCAAGACAAATATGGTGAAGATCGAGTATTCGATACCCCACTTGCAGAATCAGGAATTTTAGGAATGTCAATCGGTCTTGCATTGACTGGCTGGCGTCCAATCCCGGAAATTCAATTCATGGGATTCACAATGGAAGCTGTAGATTCAATTGGCGGTCAAATGTCACGTAACCGATTCCGTTTCTCAGGTGATGTTTCAATGCCAATCACGATCAGAACCCCATTTGGTGGTGGTACTCATACCGCTGAACTTCACGGGGACTCAATGGAAGGCTTGTTCGTAGGTATCCCAGGATTACGTGTTGTAACGCCTGCCAACCCATATGACGCCAAAGGAATGGTTATCTCAGCCGTTGAAAACAACGACCCGGTTCTATTCATGGAAAACCTGAAGCTTTATCGTTCAATGAAGGATGAAGTCCCAGATGGCCACTACACTGTTCCGCTAGACAAGGCTAACGTTGTTCGCGAAGGATCTGACATTACCGTTGTTGCTTACAGTGCCGAAGTTAACGAAGCACTCAAAGTAGCTGATAAATTAGAAAAAGAGAACATCTCAGTTGAAGTGATCGATTTACGTTCATTATCACCAATTGATGATGAAACAATCTTCGCTTCAATCGACAAGACTCATAAAGTAGTGATCGCACAAGAAGCACAGAAGATGACCGGTGCCGGCGCTAAAGTTGCTGCAGACATTGCTGAAAAAGACATTATGTCATTGGATGCACCAATCGGCCGTGTTGCCGCACCTGACAGTATCTTCCCATTCGCTATGGCTGAAAATTACTGGCTTCCAAATGCTGATGATATTGAAGCTAAAGTACGAGAAATCTTAAACTACTAAAATTCTAATTTTTAAGAGAAAGGAAGTTAGATCCCATGGCTTATAAGTTTAAACTACCAGAAATGGGAGAAGGTATTACTGAAGGTGAAATCGCGACCTGGGACGTTAAGGTTGGCGATGTGGTCAAGGAAGACGATCCGTTAGTAGAAATTCAAAACGACAAGTCTGTCCAAGAAATGCCATCTCCAGTTGCCGGAACCATTAAGAGTATTGAAAAGCAGGAGGGGGAAACCGCTGAAAAAGGCGACGTTTTAGTTGTCATTGATGATGGTTCTCCTGATTCACCAGACGATGCTGCGCCTGCTGCAGCACCAAAAGAAGAAGCTGCACCTGCTCCAGCTGCCGCACCAGCACCAGCCGCAGCTCCAGCACCTGCTGCTCCGGCTGCACCTGCTCCTGCAGCAGTAACAGCACCACCGGCTGCTTCAAATCCAAACGCAATTATCAAAGCAATGCCTTCCGTACGTCAATACGCACGTGACAAAGGCGTTGATATTACCGCGGTTCCCGCAACAGGAAACCATGGTCAAATCACCAAGGCTGATATTGATAACTTCAATCCAGCTGCTGCACCTGCAGCACCAGCCGCAGCTCCAGCTGCTGCCGCTGCCGCACCTGCTGGCGAAGCTAAGGCTGCTGGTCAAGCAATTAAAGCTTGGAAGTCTGACCAGCCTGATCTTGAGACACGTGAACCAATGTCTCCAATGCGTAAAATCATTGCGAAGTCCATGCGGACATCCAAAGATATTGCCCCTCACGTAACCTCATTTGATGACGTTGAAGTTAGTGCTTTGATGGCAAACCGTAAGAAGTACAAGCAAGCCGCTGCAGATCAAGATATTCATTTGACATTCCTGCCTTACATCGTAAAGGCATTGGTTGCCGTAATGAAGAAATATCCTGAATTCAACGCATCAATTGATGACACGACTCAAGAAATCGTTTACAAGCACTACTTCAATGTTGGTATTGCAACTAACACTGATCATGGCTTGTATGTACCAAACATTAAGAATGCCGACTCCAAGGGTATGTTTGAAATTGCCAAGGAAATCACTGAAAATACCCAAGCCGCATATGATAACAAGCTTGGCCCAGATACAATGAAGGGCGGCTCCATTACCATTAGTAACGTTGGTTCAATCGGTGGTGGCTGGTTCACTCCAGTTATCAACCAACCAGAAGTTGCTATCTTAGGTGTTGGTAAGATTGCCAAGGAACCATACGTTGATCCAGAAGATGGCGAAATCAAAGTTGGTAACATGTTGAAACTTTCATTGAGCTATGACCACAGATTAATTGATGGTGCCCTTGCACAAAACGCATTGAACTACATGAATCAATTGCTTCATGATCCAGCTATGCTGTTGATGGAAGGATGATCGAATAATGGCTGATGTTGAAAAGAAAGAAACAGTAATTATCGGAGCTGGCCCTGGTGGCTACGTTGCCGCAATCCGTGCCTCCGAATTAGGACAAAAAGTTACACTGATTGAAAAATCAGAGACACTTGGCGGTGTTTGTTTAAACGTTGGTTGTGTTCCATCCAAAGCTTTGATCGCTGCTGGACATCGTTTGGTAGAAGCAAACGACGCATCGACCTATGGCATTACAACACAACCCGCAACAATTGATTTTGCCAAAACCCAAGAGTGGAAGCAAAAGAAAGTTGTTGACCGTATGACAAGCGGTGTTAAGATGCTGCTGAACAAGCACAAGGTTGAAGTAATTCATGGTGAAGCTGTTCTGGATAGCGATACTCAACTTCGAGTTATGCCGACAGGGCCACAACAATTCATGAGTGCTGATACTGGAACGACCATTCAGTTCGACAACTTAATTATTGCCAGTGGATCACATCCAATTGAAATTCCTGGATTCAAGTTTGACGGCCGAGTAATTGACTCAACCGGTGGCTTGAACTTACCGGAAATTCCCAAAGAATTCGTTGTTATTGGTGGTGGCTACGTTGGTACCGAATTAGCTGGTGCATATGCTAACTTAGGTTCTCACGTTACAATCATCGAAGGCTTGGATTCCATCTTGAATGGATTCACCAAAGATATGGTTTCATTGGTTGTTAAGAACTTGAAGAAGAAGGGCGTTGATATTCATACCAGTGCCAAAGCAATTTCTTCAAGTCAAGATGACAATAGCGTTTCCGTAACGTACGAAGAAGATGGCAAACAAACAACCATCAAAGCTGACTACTGCATGGTAACCGTTGGACGTCGGCCAAATACTGACGACCTTGGCCTTGAATATACTAAGGTTAAGCTCGACGATCATGGAATTGTTCAAACTGATATCCAAGGCAGAACTGATTCACCACATATCTTCGCAATTGGAGATATTGCTTCGGGTCCTGCATTGGCTCATAAAGCCTTCTTCCAAGGCAAGGTTGCTGCCGGTGCTATTTCCGGTGAAAACACTGCTAACGATTATGTTGGCGTTCCTGCAGTCTGCTTCTCAGACCCAGAAATTGCTGTCGTTGGTATGACTCAAGCTCAAGCCAAAGATAAGGATATCGAAGTGTCGACTTCGAAGTTCCCATTTGCTGGTAATGCTCGTGCCGTATCATTGGACGAAGCTGATGGATTTGTTCGTTTGATTTTCACCAAAGACGATAAAACAATCGTTGGTGGCGAAATTGTTGGTCCTGGTGCAAGTGATTTGGTTGCTGAACTTAGTTTGGCAGTCAACAGTCACATGAATGTTGAAGACATTGCCCTTACCATTCATCCACACCCAACCTTGAGCGAACCAGTTCAAGAAGCTGCAGATGTTGGTTTAGGATTCCCAACCCACATTTAAAATATCGCAAAGAGACTCTAGTGGTCTTAGCGCATCAAAGAAGGTACCTGTGATGAATTGTTGTCACGGGTGCCTTTTCTTGATGCTATCGGGATTGGAACTGGCTGCAACAGGACTTGCTGAGAATTAGTGCCTCATAAATGCCGGCGTTCATCAGAAACAAAAACTTTTCGGTTTCACAAACTTCAGATGTATCATATAATAAAGGCAACATAGTCGTGATCGGAGTGGAGAATATGGCTGATGGGTATGAGTACCCCCTAATTGATGGGCTAAGTGTTGATGAAATTATCGATCTCGTCAACTTCTTTCAAACAATTGAACAAGCTTATGAGCAGTCAAGTGGGATTGAACGTTCAGAATTTTTAGAGGCTTATCGGCGTTTCCAAAAAATTGTTCCGAGTAAAATGGAACAAAAGCAACTGGAGTCAGCCTTCGAGGAACGCTCCGGATATAACGCCTATCAAGTGATTAAGGCTTCCAAGGATGAACAAAATGTTAATTTAAAGGTACGTGAGGCACATAATGGAAATTAATGAGTTGAAGACGATCGATAAGGCAGTCAGGGGATGGCTGCACGAATCCCGTGACAATGTTTTGAGAAGAATCGATACTCGATTGACGGTGGATACCAAGACTAGTCGTAAAGACCTGGTCACAAACATTGATAAGCAAAATGAAAAGTTTTTGGTCGGTAAGATTCGTGAATTCGATCCGGACGCCAAAATTCTTGGAGAAGAGGGCTTTGGCGACAAAGTTGACTCAACTGACGGAAAAATCTGGATTATTGACCCAATTGATGGCACGATGAATTTTGTTAAACAACGAAATCATTTTGCAATCATGGTTGCCTTGTATGAGGACGGTAAGGGCGTTTTGGGATACGTAATGGATGTAATTGGCAAACACTTGCTTTCAGGCGGCCCTGACCTGGGTGTTTTCGACAATGGGCATCCATTACCAGAGATCGTCGACACCCCGCTCAGAGAGGGACTCATTGGCCTAAGCGGGCCGATGGTCTTACACAATGATTATAATATGGTGGACATCGCCCAACAGTCACTGGGGATGCGCATTTATGGAAGTGCTGGTATTGATATCGTCTCGGTTCTCCGAGGTGAACTGGTAGGATATATTTCCTACCTTAAGCCGTGGGACTTTGGTGCAGGGAGAATTCTCTGCGAGGCAGCCGGCTTAAAGATGACAACTATTGACGGACAACGTTTAAATGTGTTATCATCAACTCCAGTATTGTTAGCAACACGAAATGCACATCGAGACATTCTTACAATTGTAAGTAAATAGTCGGACTGTGACGGTTGTCACAGTTTTTTTATGCAAATAATATGAAGTGTGCAGCATTCGGTTTGATTTAAATGAAGGGAAGCAAACGACTTGGATACTAAATTAAAAACACGCGACGACATTCGTAACATCGCCATTATTGCCCACGTTGACCACGGTAAGACAACCCTGGTTAACGAAATGTTAAAGCAGTCAGATACGCTTGATCAACATGTACAGATTGAGGATCGGGCACTTGACTCTAATGCTATTGAAAGAGAACGAGGAATCACCATTCTCTCGAAGAACACTGCCGTTCGTTACGGCGACAAACAAATCAACATCTTGGATACCCCAGGACATGCTGACTTTGGTGGTGAAGTTGAACGAATTATGCGAATGGTTGACGGGTGTTTACTTGTCGTTGATGCCTTCGAAGGAACCATGCCACAAACCCGTTTTGTTTTGAAAAAAGCGCTTGAACAACACTTAACACCAATCGTTGTGATTAACAAGGTTGACCGTGAAGGTGCCCGCCCTCAAGAAGTTGTTGACGAAGTTCTTGACTTATTTATCGAACTTGGTGCCGATGAAGAACAGCTTGATTTCCCAGTTGTTTATGCATCTGCAATGAACGGAACATCAAGTTATGATCCTGATGTCAGCAAGCAAGAGCACACAATGAAGCCAATCTTTGATACCATTATCAAAGATATTCCAGCTCCAATCGACAACTCAGACGAACCATTACAATTCCAAGTTGCAATGCTTGATTATAATGATTTCGTTGGTCGAATTGGTGTCGGCCGGATCTTCCGTGGAACCATCAAAGTTGGTGACAGCGTTACTGTTATGAAGCTTGACGGTTCAAAGCAGAACTTCCGAGTAACCAAATTAATGGGATTCTTCGGTTTGAAGAAGGAAGATATTGATTCCGCCAAGGCTGGTGATTTGATCGCCGTTTCAGGTATGGAAGATATCAACGTTGGTGAAACCGTTGTTGATCCTAAGGACCCGGAACCACTTCCAATTCTTAGAATTGATGCCCCAACCCTACAAATGACATTTGCAACCAACACGTCACCATTTGCTGGCCAAGATGGTAAATTTGTAACTGCCCGTCAACTAGAAGATCGTTTGAAGCATGAACTTCATACCGATGTTTCACTTCGAGTTGAAGATACGGACCAACCCGGTGCATGGGTTGTTTCCGGACGTGGAGAATTACATTTATCAATTCTGGTTGAAACTTTGCGTCGTGAAGGTTACGAATTACAAGCTTCACGTCCAGAAGTTATCTACAGAGAAATTGATGGCACGATGTGCGAACCATTTGAATCAGTTCAAATCGATACGCCAGATGAATATACCGGTTCAGTTATTGATACCCTTTCACAACGTAAAGGGACCATGCAGAACATGGAAACGACCGATAATGGTCAGACACGTCTGACATTCTTGGCGCCATCACGTGGATTGATCGGTTATTCAACTGAATTCCTGTCATTGACTCGTGGATACGGTATCTTGAACCATACTTTCGAAAAGTACTTGCCAGTTATCAAGGGCTGGAATCCTGGTCGTACCAAGGGAACCCTTGTTTCAATGAACGCCGGTAAAGCCACTACCTATGCAATGATGGGTATTGAAAGCCGTGGGACATTACTGATCGATCCAGGTACTGAAGTGTACGAAGGAATGATCGTTGGTGAAAATAACCGTGAGAATGATATTACGGTTAACATCACGAAGGGTAAGAACTTGACTAACGTCCGGGCCGCCGGTTCTGATGACATGGCACGGATTAAGACACCAACTCATCTTTCACTTGAAGAATCACTTGAATTCTTGAATGAAGATGAATTGTGTGAAGTAACCCCTCACAACGTACGGTTGAGAAAGAAGATTCTTAACTCAAACACTCGTGAGAAGGAAGCAAAAAAGAAGCGTCATAACTAAAAATAATTGATTTAATCATTTAGAGGCTGGGCCAAAAGCGTAAGTTTTTGACTCAGCCTCTTTTTGTTTTCTTAAGAATTTTTCCAACTCATATTGCCTTTTTCAATTATGATATAATGTAGTTCGATGTACCTACATAATTATTGAAAAGTGGAGTTGGACCAATGGGGAAAGAACGTTTAAAAAATCTGGACTATGTTATCTTTGTGCCGTATCTAATCATGTCTGTCATTGGCATCGTCATGGTGTATTCTGCCAGTGCAAACATTGGCCTTCAAAACGGTGGTAGTCCACTTAGTTATTTAATTAAGCAGCTGATTTTTGTGATTCTAAGTGTCATCATTGTGTTGGTTATGGCTGCCATGAACATGAAGTATTTACGGAAGCCCAAATTTTTAAAATCATTATTGGCCCTCTTTATTGTCGTGTTGATCGGTCTATTGGTAGTTGGCAAGACCATTAACGGGGCAGCCGGGTGGATTCACCTGGGCCCAGTTAACATTCAGCCAGCCGAATTTGTGAAGTTCTTTTTGATTATTTGGTTAGCTGACGCGATCGACAAGGGGCAACCGGAAATCACCTTATCAGTCCGCAACTGGTGGGAACAGATGAAATGGCCACTGTTTTTTACAGCTGTCCTGATTGCCTTGATCCTCAAACAACCCGATTCCGGTGGGGCTGCGATTAATCTGGCAATTGCATTCATCCTGTTTAATTGCAGCGGCTTTTCTTGGAGGCGAGCACTCTCGATCATTTATGGTTGTCTTGCTGCAGCTGTTTTGGCATTTGAATTTATCCTGGTTCCGATGGCAAAATCCGATAGCTTTTCCGGGTCCTATCAACTGCAACGGATCGTTGCATTTACAAATCCTTTCGGTCACGCCCAGGGAACCGGACAGCAAGTTGTGAACTCCTATTATGCAATTAGCAATGGCGGTTTGTTTGGAGTGGGGCTTGGCAATAGTGTTCAAAAAACAGGTTACCTCCCCGAACCCAACACTGATTTCATCATGTCAATTCTGACTGAAGAGTTGGGCGCAATTGTGGCATTTTTGGTCTTGGCATTATTAACGGTGATCATTTTGAGAACCGTTCAAATTGGGGTTCGCAGTAACAGCCCATACCAAAGCCTGATCTGCTATGGTGTCGCAACTTACATGAGTATTCAAACGTTCTTTAATATGGGTGGTGTCCTGGGAGTTCTGCCAATCACTGGGGTGACCTTCCCATTCATCAGCTACGGTGGGTCAAGTATTTTAACACTTTCATTTTGCTTGGGGGTTGTGCTAAACATCAGCAGTCGCCAGCGAATTGCCAAAAAAGCACTGAAAGTTGTCAGACAATAACAAAGGAGATGTGCGTATGGCATTAGACATTCAACCAACAACCGGGTTAATCGTTTATTTGCACTCGATTAGGCATTCTAGAAACCTTAAGTCTTACGGTAGACTATACTATGTATCAAAGCGGATGCGCTATGCCTTGCTTTATGTCAACGAGGCTGATCGCGAGGAGATTATGAACAAGTTGTCCGCTCAAAATTATGTCAAACAAGTCGTGCCATCGCATTTAAATGAACTTGTCCAAGAGGTTGAAGGTAAGAAGGACCTTGATGACGATGATGACACGGCTGATGAAGATTATTAAAGTTGAGGTAGCACATGAGAATTGTATCAGGAAAATATGGTGGAATCCGCTTGAATCCGGTTAAAAGTGATAAAACGCGGCCAACAACCGATAAAGTAAAGGAATCTTTGTTCAGCATGACGGGGCCGTACTATCACGGCGGCGTCTTTTTGGATTTGTTTGCCGGTTCGGGTGCCGTGGGAATTGAGGCGGTTTCTCGAGGAATGGACAAAGCCGTACTGGTGGATCGTCAATATCAGGCGATCAAAACCATTAAGGAAAACATTGAAAAAATCCACGCACAAGACCAATTTGATGTGATTAAAGGCAGTGCAGAAGCCGTGTTAAAGGATTTCTCTGCCCAAAATGAAAAGTTCGATATGGTTTTCTTGGATCCACCTTACAAATTGCAACAAATTGTGGCAACCTTAGCTTCGTTAAGGGACTTGGATCTTCTCAATGAACAGGCGATCGTCGTTTGTGAGACAGATAATCACACCGAACTGCCCGAGACCATGACCGGCTTCAAGGCAATTAAGCAAAAAAATTATGGTTTAACGAATTTGACAATCTATGACTTTCAAATGGGGAATGACGAATGACAAAAGCATTGTATGCCGGAAGTTTTGATCCAATTACATTTGGACACGTTGACGTGATTCAGCGGGCTTCTCGAATTTTTGACCAGGTTTATGTCGCAATCAGCATTAATACCCATAAGCACGCATTATTTACCACGGATGAACGGGCGGCCTTTGCGAAAGCGGCACTTCAGCAATTGGATAACGTCGAAGTGATCACTTCTGAAGAATTAACCGTCAATCTCGCCCGACAACTGGGCGCAACCGTATTGGTTCGCGGCGTCCGCGGCAGTGCGGATTTGGATACCGAAATGTCGATTGCAGGGCTAAACGAAAAGCTTGATGACCGGATTCAGACGGTCTTTTTGCCGACTGCGGCCAATTATCGGGACCTTTCATCGAGCATGATCAAAGAAATCTCCAAGTTCCACGGCGATGTTTCGAAATTCGTCCCAAAATCAGTTGCAGCAGCGCTTGCTGCCAAGTATGCTAAATAAAATAATTGTTGAGAGAGTGGTTAACTGATGAAAAAAAGCACGAAAAAATATCTGATTTGGTTTGCCATTTTCCTTTTCGTGGCTGTTGGCTCGTTATGGCCGTTACCAAGTTATATTGAAGGTCCCGGGGACGCTTCGAATCTGAGCAAAATTGTGAATATCAAGGACCACCCTGACAAGCAAAAAGGCCAATTTATGTTAATGTCGGTCAGTATTGCCCAGGCACGCCCTTTTACCTATCTGTACGCCAAGATGAGCCCATATTACTCAATTGAGCCGGAAGAAGACGTCACTGGCGGCCAAAACATGAAGGCTTATGAGAAGGTTCAAAAGATCTATATGGACGGTTCAATTAACGGTGCCATTTATACGGCATATCATTATGCCCACAAACGGGTCCGAATTAAGTATGCCGGCATCTACGTTATGAGCTTGATGAAACAGTCCAATTTCAAGAACAAGCTGCAAGTCGGTGACGTCGTCGTGGCGTTAAACGGCCACAAGTTCAAGAGCGCCAACGGCTTTATTCAGTACGTTAAGAAACAAAAATACGGCGAGAAATTAACGGTTACGTACAAGCGCAATGGTAAGATCAAAAAGGCCACCGCACCGCTTGGAATGATTTCCAAACACCGGGCCGGAATTGGCATTACCTTAACGGATGATGTGGAAGTTAAGCCGGGGATTCCGATCAAAGTCAATCCGGGACAAGTCGGTGGCCCATCAGGTGGATTGATGTTCTCACTGCAGATTTACAGTCAGTTAACCAATAAAGATTTGCGCCACGGACAGAAGGTTGCCGGGACAGGGACCGTTGACGGCCTTGGTAACGTCGGCGAAATTGGTGGGATTGATAAAAAGGTCATTACTGCTAAAAGACACGGGGCTAAAATCTTCTTGGCACCCTATGTCAAACCAACTAAATCTGTGTTGAAGTATGAAGAAGGCCATAAGACCAACTATCAATTGGCGAAGGAAACCGCCAAAAAATATGCCCCCAATATGAAGGTGATTCCAATTAAGACCTTCGCTCAGGCAGTTTCTGTTTTGGAAAAACAATCAAATAAATAAATTTTGAAGGGATTAGAGATTCTAATCCTTTTTTTCGTATCTAATTCTTAGAAGGGAGGCACAGTATGAATAGGATACGTGAGTTTATTGATGACTATCTTTATCAAATTTTGATTGGCTTAGTTGCCGTAATCGTTATTTTTATGTTTGTAATCGGTGGGATGCTGATGAATCATGGGGGCCAAGCAGACACGGCTGAAGACGCACAAATGGCCGTTTCGAGTTCCTCGACGACGTCAGAGACCACTTCGACGCCGGCATGTACTTCGGAGCAGCCCAAGCAGGTGGCCTCTGGAAGTAATCAACAGATGTACGTTGATGTCAAAGGCGCAGTTAAAAATCCCGGCGTCTACCAAGTGAGCGCCAATATGCGGGTGGTAGACGCCATTGATTTGGCTGGAGGCTACAATCGATCAGCGGACAAGAAAAAGATCAACCTGGCGCAAAAATTAACGGATCAACAGGTAATCTACGTTCCCATTAGAGGAGAAAAGGGGTCGCCGGTGACCTCGACAACCACTCCTGCAGCCACACCAGCCGATGCTGCCGACTCAACCACCGATGCGGGTGCGACGGAAATGGCATCGTCCGCAACAGCAGATTCTGGCCAACAGATTAATTTAAACACCGCTGATAAGACCAAGCTGCAGGAACTTTCAGGTATTGGTGACAAAAAGGCAGACCAAATTATTGCATACCGTCAAGCTCATGGACAGTTTAAAAATATTGAAGAACTCAAAGAAGTCCCAGGATTTGGTGAGAAAACCTTTGCGAATCTTAAATCTTCAATTTGTGTGTAGCTCAAAACGACAAATTGAGATATGATTTAATTCATAGAAGGTGGAATGAAAATGGATAAACGAATAAAATGGGACCAATATTTTATGATGCAGGCTGTGTTATTGGCCTCCAGAAGCACATGTGAGCGTTTATCAGTTGGTGCAGTGATTGTCCGCGATAAACGAATCATTGCCGGAGGCTATAACGGTTCAGTAGCAGGTGACGACCATTGTATTGATGTTGGCTGTTATTTGGAAGATGGCCATTGCGTCCGAACGATTCACGCCGAGATGAATGCAATTCTTCAATGTGCCAAGTTCGGCGAAAGTACGGATAATGCTGAAATTTACGTCACGGATTTTCCGTGCCTTCAGTGTACGAAAATGTTGCTGCAGGCTGGAATTACCAAAATTAATTACCTCAGAAATTATCATAATAACGACTATGCACAAAAGCTGATTCAACTGAAGAATATTGAACTCCACAAAATTAAGTTGACTCAATCTGACATGGACAGAGTGCCATTTCAATCCTATTTGTCTGACTAATTATTTTAAAAAACTGGTTGATTTTCCCGGCGATGGTGATGTTGGGACTCGGCGTGGTGTTTTATGGCAATCGTCTGATTGGCATTGTGCTGCTTGCTGTCTTGTTTATTAGAATCATCTTGGTCAAAAACCCGACCATCCTTGTGGGTTCATTAGTAGCTGGGACCCTCTTTGCCGGCGTTTGTTTGATCACTCATTTACAACTGGATAGGCATCAACACCAGTTTCAACCCGAGACACCGGTGACATGGACAGTTAAGCTGTATCCGGATACGCTTAAGGTCAATGGGGCCAGTTTAAGCTTTATTGGTCGACCAGACGGACAACAGCAGAAATACGTGTTTTATTGTCGGTTAAAGTCCAAAGGTCAACAGGAACTTTTGCAACACAGTATTAAGCCGATTAACGCAAAAATGAGTGGGAAACTGGATCATTTTTTGCCTACGACTAACGTTAACCAATTTGATATGAATCGTTATTACCATCATCAAAAGATTCAAAAGGCCTTTATCGCAGAGAATTTGACGATAATGGGGCCACCCGTCCACTTGTCTTTAATTGATCGGATTCATATGCTTCGCAGCCGGTTTAATCAGTATTGTGACCACTTGCCCAAGACGCTGTCTCTTTACGCAACGGGGTTGATCAGTGGTTATCGGCCAACTCATTTTTTCGATGAGATGGCTGGCGTTAAACAGTTGGGACTACTGCATGTCTTTAGCATCTCGGGGATGCACGTTGCTTATTTTTTGACAATTGTTGATCAGCTACTGGCAATATTAGAACTTTCCCGGTTTAAAAAGGCCGTTATCTCCATTACGCTTTTGGGTGGGTACTTTATTTTTTCGGGCGGTTCACCGGGCTTACTGCGAGCGGTCATGATGGCGATTATTGCAATTTTAAACCGATTATTTAGGATTAACTTATCCAAGCTCGACATTTGGAGCTTGTCATTGATGCTGAACCTAATGATTTTACCGGAAGCTATGTTTTTGATGGGTGTTCAATTAAGCTATTTATTGGCGTTGGGATTGATTGTATCCGAAAAGCTAACGTATTTTAAACAGACGATTTTATTGAATTTGTTGACAGTTCCAATCTTGTTATTTCATATTTATGAATGGCATTTTTTAAGCGTTGCGGTCAATTTGATTGTTTTACCACTATTCGGCAAAGTAATATTTCCTTTGGTCATACTTGGCGTTATTGTTGGGATGTTTAGTCTCTGGCTGGTCACACCAGTGGAATGGTTGCTGCACCTATTTAACGACAGCTTGAATTGGATTAGTGGGCTACCCGGACTGATCGTCTTCGGGAAACCGGCTTTTTGGATCGTATTAATGATGCTCATCTTAACATTTCTATTAGTCATTGTGAGCCGGCGAGCGGTTAAATATGTGGCGCTTGGGCTTGCATGTCTGTATGTCGGGACGCTTATGGTGATTCACTTTCCGTTACATGGAGAAGTGACGATGTTTGACATTGGTCAGGGTGACAGCTTCTTAATTCGTGAACCGTTTAATCAAAACATCACGATAATTGATACTGGCGGAAAGGTTCATTTCAATTCGCAGCCCTGGCAGAAGGAAAGTCGGGATTATCAGGCAAAGCGGTTATCGATCAACTATCTGAAAAGTATTGGGGTCTCACGGATTGACAACATGTGTGTCAGTCATCAAGACGCGGACCACTGCGGGGATTTACCCGCATTCATTGAAGAAATGAACGTTCGGCGGATTTTGATTCCTTTAGGAATGGATAAGAATCCCGGCTTCATGAATCGAATTTCAAATCGCAAGCAATCAACCAAGTTAATTTGTGTCAATGATGAAATGCGTGTTCCGGGCTTGCCGGCGACCATTTATCATCCTTATTTGCCAGGTAAGGGTGAAAATCACGATTCAATGGTTTTAGCAACGCGTAAAGGTGGCCTTAATTGGGTGTTTACCGGTGATCTGGACCGCCCTGGAGAATTGGATACACTGGCCAGACATCCCAATTTAACTGCCGATGTACTCAAGGTTGGACACCATGGCAGTAAGACGTCGTCCGATCCAAAATTTATCAGTCAGCTGCATCCTAAAATTGCTTTGATTTCTGCTGGACGAAACAATCGTTATCATCATCCAAATGAAGAAACCGTGACGTTATTGAAACAGCACAACATTAAGATGTTTAATACTCAAAATCAGGGTATGGTAAGATATGTATATCGACATAATGTGGGTCATTTTGAGACCGTTTTGAGTGGTGACGAAGGGAATGGATCATGAATTATTCTCAATTAATCAAACAACTGAATAAAGGGACGGCTGATCCGGTTTATTTAATCCTGGGGGATCAGGAATATCTTTCCCAACAAATTAAAGAAGCATTTATTAGACTGATTCCTGATAGCGAACGGTCAATGAATATTGGTAATTATGACATGGAAGACACCACTATCTCAACTGCGGTAGAGGACGCGATTTCTGTACCGTTTTTTGGTGAACGACGGTTGGTCATAGTCAATCGACCATTCTTTTTAACGGGGATGAGGGTTAAGTCCAAGCTCGAACAAAATACCGATGATTTTTTGGACTATCTTCAACACCCGGAAGAATCGACAGTCATGGTCATTTTTGCACCGTATGATAAGCTTGATTCCCGCAAAAAGGTCACCAAGGCACTCAAAAAAGTCGCTACAACCATTGAAATTGGAAATTTACGTGAAAGTGAAATCAAAAAATTAGTGACTGATAAAATTTCCGATCAGGGGTTTTCCATTAATTCAGATGCTCTGGATCGAATGGTCGAATTGACTGGTGGTAAGCTAACCTCGATGATGAGCGATTTACCCAAGCTGATTTTATATAATAATGAAACAAAGATTATTGATGTTGAATCGGTTAATGGGTTGGTTAGCCGGTCGATGGAACAAAATGTATTTGATTTGGTGAACAGCGTCTTGCGGAAGGATCCCAAGCAGTCGATGGATATTTACCATCAACTGTTGCTGGAAAACGATGAGCCAATCCGGATTAATGCCGTTTTAATCCAGCAGTTCCGTTTACTGCTTCAGGTCATGATTCTCCAAAAGCATGGGTACGCGCAGGGTAACTTGGCTTCAACTTTAAAAGTTCACCCTTATCGTATCAAGTTGGCAATACAAACTGTTAAGCACTTTAGCTACAATCAACTCAGAGATGCCTACATTGGCTTAGTGGACACTGAGCGACAAATGAAATCGACGAGTCGGCCACCGGAGTTGCTATTCGAATTGTTTGTTCTTAAGTTTATGAAGCAGGTTAGTTGAAAAGACGTTTTGAACGCAGAATTTGTCGCACACTTCAGGCTAATAATATGGAAACGCCAAAAAGAGGCTGAGTCAAAAGTTCAACACTTTTGGTTCAGCCCCATTTTTTGTGTACAAAAAAAGTTGTTAGGAAACTAACAACTCAGAAAGGTTTTATTTGGCTAACTTTGAAGTTAAACGTGACTTGTCACGAGCAGCCTTATTAGCTTTGATTAAGCCCTTTGATTTTGCGCGATCAATTGCGCTGATTGCGTTAATGTATAAGTCTTTAACATCGTCAGAACCAGCAACTTGTGCCTTTTGGAACTTCTTAACAGCAGTTCTGTATGCACTGAGTTGAGCAGCATTACGACGTTGTGCTTTTTCGTTAGTTTTAACACGTTCGATAGCAGATTTGATAATTGGCATTTGATTCACCTCCGAGTATTATTCTAAGTAAAAATTATTAAATTTCAACAAGCATCATTATACAAAAACCAGGGGCTGATTGCAACCCATAGTCGCCATGAATGTCAGTGATTGACTTGTATTCTTCACAAAAATCCGCTATACTAATTTTTGTGTGTTGTACAAGACCTTCGACTTAGTCTGTCGGGTACCACTTCCGCTGACTCAGTTGATGGCGTCAAAAAAATTAAAGGTGGTTATATATTATGGCAATTACACAAACAAAGAAAAATGAAATTATCAGCAAGTTCGCCCGTCATGAAGGCGACACGGGTTCAGCAGAGGTTCAAATCGCAGTTTTGACTGCAGATATCAACGAACTGAACGAACATATGCGGACACACCGTAAGGACTATCATTCACAACGTGGACTTATGAAGAAGATTGGTCATCGTCGTAACTTATTAGCATACTTGCGTAACAAGGATGTTACCCGTTATCGTCAATTGATCAAAGACCTTGGTCTTCGTCGTTAATATTGAATTTTTTGGAACGGATAATTTCCGTTCCTTTTTTTATACATAGCTTAAGAATCAGCAATATTCATTGAAAAATTCGGTTTCCATACAAAATATGTTAAACTAAAAGAAGCTGAAAACGAACGTAAAAAAGCATAATTAAATTTTTGAGGTGAAACATGAAAAACGAAATCAAAATAATGGCGATTGGTGGCGCCCGCGAAAACGGCAAGAACATGTACGCGGTCGACATTAATGGTGGTATCTATATTTTAGACTGTGGGCTAAAATACCCTGAAAATGAACTTCTGGGAATTGACGTTGTTATCCCTGACTTTAGCTATTTGGAAGAAAATAAGGACCGAATTGTCGGTGTATTTTTGACGCACGGTCACGCAGATTCGATTGGTGCGATTTCATACTTCCTGAATAAGTTCGATGTGCCGGTTTTTGGGTCCGAAATGACCATTGAGCTGGCTAAATTGGATGTCGCAGATTCAGACCAAATTAAGAACTTTGACGATTTTCACGTTGTCAGTGATCGAAGCGAAATTGACTTTGAGGATTGCAAGGTGACCTTTTTCAAGACCACTCATTCAATCCCCGGATCACTGGGTGTGGCGTTGCACACGTCAGAGGGCGCCATTGTTTACACTGGCGACTTTAAGTTTGACCAGACCGCTGCCCCGCTGTACCAGACTAACTATTCGGCACTGACACAACTTGGCGATGAGGGTGTCTTGGCCTTGCTTGACGATTCAAGCAACGCAGAAAATCCTAAGCCAAGTGCTTCTGAAAAGCAAATTTCCGAATACATTTATGATACGTTTAACTATCAAGACAGCCGAATTATTGTGGCCAGCGTTGCTTCCAACATTTTGAGAATGCAACAGGTCTTCAATGCGGCTGCCAAAACAGGCCGACGCGTCTATTTAACCGGCCACGATTTGGAACGGATTGTCAAAACCGCAATGCGCTTGAATACCTTAAAATTACCGGAAGATGACCTTTTAATTGAGTCGCTTGATGAATTGAAAAAGATGGCGCCTGACAAGGTTGTCATTATTCAGACTGGTAAAATGGGTGAGCCAATTAAAGCGATTCAGCGGATGGCTAACAAGGAACAAAGTGATATTAATATTGAACCAAAGGATTTGGTCTTCATCACAACGACGCCATCAACTGCGATGGAAACGACGGTCGCCAAGACCCGAGACATGGTTTATCGCGCAGATGGCGAAGTCAAGATGATTTCAGATGAGATGAATTCATCAGGGGATGCAAGTCAAGCGGATCTGCAATTATTGATGAACTTATTGCATCCGAAATACATTATCCCGGTTCAAGGCGAATATCGGCTTCTTGAAGCGAATGCCCAATTGGCAAAAGAAATTGGTTATACGGATGAACAAATCGTTATTCCCGCCAAGGGTGATATCATTTCAGTTTCCAAAGATGACATTCATTTAGGCAAGGGTGTTGATTTGGCTGATACGATGATTGACGGTATCGGAATTGGGGACATTGGAAACATTGTGCTTCGTGATCGTAAGGTCCTTTCCGAAGATGGTATTTTTGTGGCAGTTGTAACGATTGACCGTAAGAAAAAGCGGATTGTTGCGCAGCCTAAGTTGACGTCTCGAGGATTTGTTTACGTTAAGGCCAACAAGGATCTGATGAAGGATGCTGCTGGAATTATTGAAAAGACGGTTTCTAATAACCTCGAGCATAAAGAATTTGACTGGAGTAATTTGAAACAGGATGTCCGTGAAGACCTCAGCGATTATCTTTACAAGCAAACCAAACGTCACCCGGTTATTCTTCCCGTTATTATGGAAGTTAACCAGCATCATAAGCGTTCAAAGAAAAAGCAAAGGGCAAACGAAAACAATTAGTGACGCAAGAGACCGGGACAAAACCAAATGTTTTGCACCGGCCTTTTTAGGTTGATCATACTTGGCTGAGTGATGCTCTAACTAGCAGTTCCAGCCTAATCAGCCAACCGCTGTTTGTCCGATAGTCTTAAAATTTAAAGGTGGACCAAAAATGTCTGAACTTCAAAAAAATGACCAGGTTATTTTCATGAGTGCCAAAGAGGATCTTGCCGATCAAAGATATCAACAAGTTTTAAATAAGACTGAGCATTTACTTAACAAGTATCCTGATTCAATTGCCGTTAACGACCTGCACGCCGTTGCACTATTTTATTTAAAGCGATACGAAGAGGCTAAAGCGATTATCCTGGCCTTTCAGGAATCGTTTTTTAATCAACCTGATTATTTGAAAGACGCTTTTAAGATCTTTTTGAAGAGTAACTCGTTTATGCTGGCACGTGAAGCGGTGACGGCAGCGAAGACCGATTTGCACGACGCTTGGACACATGAGGTTGAGCAAGCTGAATCAGCCTACCGGACGGACAATTCGGCTAAGTTGCAGCAAGCTTCTCGACATTTTGCGCATATTGGCGCGCTGAGTGTGGCTGAGCAGGTGCAGGCTGTGCAGTCGTCAGTTACGCTGCCTTTAAAGGAATACGTCCGCGCAGCTAGGGCAATCATGTCCGATCCATTTGTTTGGCAGGTGGTCAAGACACAAGTTTTGCTGCAGCTTGTCCGAATTGACTTAAAGTATCGTTTTGACATGGTTTGGCTTGACGGAAAAACCTACACGATTAGAACCGGCGAATTGAAACCATTGGATCAATATGAGTCTTTTGTGGGTGTCTTGCAGGCGATCGAGAAACAATTTGCAACTGATGATCCGATCAAATTAGAGCTGCTTGAAAAAGAACTATTCACTCAAGGCAATTATATTTACCCATTTTTCGATAAAGTCATAACGGATTCTCAATTTTGGGCCAAAGCAATTATTGCCCGTTCGTTTGGCGATATGATCAAGCCAGACAACGATCAGGAGCAGTTGATGCTTTCATGGATTACCAAAATCTATGACGAAGAGATTAAAATTGATCTCATATAGCAAAATTATTTTCGGAAAATAGATGGAATCTGTTTACAAACAATTCTCTTATAGATATAATACTTAAGGATTCTTCGAAAATTGACTACTTTGTCTTTTCCAGAAGATGTAGTATAATAACACTTAGAAATGCATTGATGCGAATTGATGTAATTCTTGAAAACAACAGGAGGTTTCATTAATGGCAAAAGAACATTATGAAAGAACAAAACCCCATGTAAATATTGGTACTATTGGCCATATTGATCATGGGAAAACTACTTTGACTGCTGCTATCACCAAAGTATTGGCTGCAAAGGGTCTCGCTAAGGCTGAAGACTATGCTGATATTGATGCAGCTCCAGAGGAACGTGAACGTGGTATAACTATCAACACTGCTCACGTGGAATACGAAACTGAAAAGCGTCACTATGCCCATATCGATGCCCCAGGACATGCTGATTACATTAAAAACATGATCACTGGTGCCGCTCAAATGGATGGTGCTATTCTGGTTGTTGCCGCAACTGATGGTCCAATGCCACAAACTCGTGAACATATCTTGCTTGCTCACCAAGTTGGTGTTGATTACATCGTTGTATTCTTAAACAAGACTGATTTAGTTGATGATGACGAATTAGTTGACTTGGTTGAGATGGAAGTTCGTGAATTACTTTCTGAATACGATTATCCTGGTGATGATATTCCTGTTCTCCGTGGTTCAGCTCTTAAAGCACTTGAGGGCGACAAGGAACAAGAACAAGTTATCCTTGACTTAATGGATGTTGTTGATGAATACATTCCAACTCCAGAACGTGACGACAGCAAACCATTCTTGATGCCAGTTGAAGATGTCTTCACTATCACTGGTCGTGGTACTGTTGCATCTGGTCGTATTGATCGTGGTACTGTTAAAGTCGGTGACGAAGTTGAAATTGTTGGTTTGAACGATGAACCATTGAAGTCAACTGTTACTGGTTTGGAAATGTTCCGTAAGACTCTTGACGAAGGTCAAGCCGGCGATAACGTTGGTGTTCTTCTTCGTGGTATCGATCGTGATCAAGTTGTCCGTGGACAAGTTCTTGCAGCACCTGGTTCAATCCAAACCCACAAAGAATTCGAAGGTCAAGTTTATATCTTGACTAAAGAAGAAGGTGGCCGTCATACGCCATTCTTCTCAAACTATCGTCCACAATTCTACTTCCATACTACCGATGTTACCGGTGTTATCGAATTGGAAAAGGGCGTAGAAATGGTTATGCCTGGTGATAACGTTACATTCCAAGTTGAATTAACGAAGCCAGTTGCCATTGAAAAGGGTACTAAGTTTACCATCCGTGAAGGTGGTCATACTGTTGGTGCCGGTGTTGTTAGTGACGTTAAGGACTAGTTTCCTTCGTAAATAGCATACCTAAGCTGTGAGGAGCAATCCTCGCAGCTTTTTTCATTTATTGGGTTTCACTTGAAATTAATTTTACATTTTATGATTAATACGTTAAAATAACAATGTTATGCAATTATGAAATTGTAAAAATTCTTTTGGTCTCGGAGGAAAAAAGATGTCTGCAAAATGGGAAAAGAAAGGTACCAATGATGGAAAATTAACATTCGAAATTGGTACAGATTCAATTAAATCAGGATTAGATCGTGCATTCAAAAAGAACAAGAACAGCATTCGGGTACCTGGCTTCCGTAAGGGAAAGGTTCCTCGTCAGATCTTCACTAAGATGTATGGTGAAGAAGCATTGTACGAAGATGCTTTAAACATTCTTCTGCCTGACGCATACGAAAAGGCTGTTGAAGATACCAAGATCGAACCAGTTGACCAACCAAAAATTAACGTTGAGTCAATGGAAAAGGGTAAGCCTTGGGTTGTTTCAGCTGATGTTACCGTTAAGCCTGAAGTTAAGCTTGGCGATTACAAGGGCTTGAGCGTTCCTAAGCAAAACACCCGTGTTTACCAAAAAGACGTTGACGCTGAATTAGAGAAGAAACGTGAAAGCCAAGCCGAATTAGTTCTTAAAGAAGGCAAGGCTGCTGAAAAGGGCGATACAGTTGTTATCGACTTTGAAGGAACTGTTGACGGCAAGCCATTTGATGGTGGTAAGGCCGAAAACCATTCATTGGAATTGGGCTCTAACTCATTTATCCCAGGTTTTGAAGACCAATTAATTGGTCACAAGGCTGATGATGAAGTGGAAGTTAAAGTAACGTTCCCTGAAGATTACCAAGCTAAAGATTTAGCTGGCAAGGACGCAATCTTTAAGACTCAGATTCATGAAGTTAAGACGAAGGAATTACCTAAGTTGGATGATGACTTTGCCAAGGACGTTGACGAAGACGTTGACAGCCTTGATGAATTGAAAGAAAAGATTAAAGATGATCTCAAGGATCAAAAGAAGAACGAAGCTCGTGAAGCAATTGAGGATGCTGCTATCAGTGAAGCAACCGACAATGCTGAAGTTAAGGACATTCCTCAAGCCATGATCGATGAGGACATCCAACGACAAATGGATCAATACTTGGCTGGTATGCAACAACAAGGTATCAACCAGGATATGTACTTCCAGTTGACTGGAACAACACCAGACGACTTAAAGAAGCAATTCGCCGATGGTGCCGAAAAGCGAGTTAAGACTAACTTGGTTCTTGAAGCAATCGTTGCTGCAGAAAAGATTGATCCTTCTGAAGACGACGTCAAGGCTGAAGTTAAAAACCTTGCTAAACAATATGGCATGAAGGAAGACGCTGTCCGCAGTGCGCTTACTGACGACATGTTGAAGCATGATATCGCAATCAAGCAAGCAATTGACTTGATCGTTGATTCAGCTAAGCAGGATGCTAAAGCTAAAGCTTCTGATGAATCAGAAGAATCGTCAGAAAAATAGTCTATTAACCTAATTGAAAGACCCGTTGTCATTGACGGGTCTTTTTTTAAGGCGAGGCCTTCTAATTGCTTTTTACCTGTTATATGGTAAAGTTACACTTAGTTGATTAATAGAATTGTACTAAAAGTCCATCCCGGATGGAGGAGTGAATAATTTGTTTGAAGACAATGAATCAAGCGGGCCTATTACTTGCTCGTTTTGTGGAAAAACACAGGATCAGGTCAAAAAAATTGTTGCCGGTCCTGGCGTTTATATTTGTAACGAATGTATTGATTTATGTAAGGAAATCATTGATGAAGAACTTGCACCGGAGAAAACTTCAGAAGATCTGCTGAAGGTTTTGACACCTGCACAAATCTTAGATAAGTTAAATGAATTTGTGATTGGTCAAGAAAATGCGAAGCGAACACTATCAGTTGCCGTTTATAACCATTATAAGCGCGTTAATGAGATGATCAGTGAACCTGATGACGATTTGGAACTCCAAAAGAGTAACATTTGTATCATTGGCCCAACCGGTTCAGGAAAGACTTACTTGGCCCAAACGTTAGCCAAAATCTTGAACGTGCCGTTTGCGATTGCGGATGCAACCACGCTGACAGAAGCCGGTTACGTTGGAGAAGATGTGGAAAATATTCTTCTCAAGCTGTTGCAAAATGCCGACTACGATGTTGAGCGTGCTGAGCATGGGATTATTTACATCGACGAAATCGATAAAATTGCCAAGAAGTCCGAAAACGTTTCGATTACGCGTGACGTCTCTGGTGAAGGGGTTCAACAAGCACTTCTGAAGATTCTTGAAGGCACGATTGCTAACGTTCCGCCTCAGGGTGGACGAAAGCATCCACAACAAGAATTTATTCAAATTGATACAACCAACATTTTGTTCATTGTTGGTGGTGCTTTTGATGGAATCGAAGGGATTGTTAAGAGCCGTCTTGGCGACAAGACAATCGGTTTTGGGACCAATTCAGACGAAGCTGCTGAAGTGGATCCTAAGAACATCATGCAGGCAGTTATTCCAGAAGATTTACTGAAGTTTGGACTGATTCCAGAATTCATCGGTCGTCTGCCAATTCTGACTGCTTTGGATAAGCTTGATGAAAGCGACTTGGTTCTAATTTTGACTGAGCCTAAGAATGCCTTGGTTAAACAATATAAAAAGTTGATTGAGCTTGATGGTGCTGAACTTGAATTTGCCCCTGGTGCCCTGGAAAAAATGGCGCAGTTGGCAATCGCCCGTGATACGGGTGCTCGTGGATTGCGTTCAATCATTGAAGGCGTTATGCGAGACATTATGTTTGACTTGCCAAGCCGAAATGATGTTTCAAAGGTCATTATTACGCAAGAGACTGTAACCGACCATAAGGAACCGGAACTAATCTTAAATCAAGCATCGTAATTCGTAGAAATCTGATGTAAACTTTAGATAGCTTACTGTCAGATTTCTTTTTTTATTTCAATATTTTTTATTCACTTAAGGAGTGGTTTCATGGAGGTTCATAACGTCGACCTTACGATCAGTGCTGTCGCAGAAAAACAATATCCAAATACTCAATTTCCAGAAATAGCGTTGGTTGGTCGGTCAAATGTTGGCAAATCTTCACTAACCAATGTTTTAATCAACAGAAATAAATTTGCGCGAACATCAAGTCAACCGGGGAAAACCCAAACCCTGAATTTCTACAATATTGAAGACAAGCTGTACTTTGTGGATGTCCCAGGGTACGGCTATGCCAAAGCTTCTAAAGCCAGTCGAGAAAAATGGGGGAGAATGATTGAAACTTATTTGACTAAACGTGAACAGTTGAGGGGTGTGATTGCCCTCGTTGACGGTCGCCATGCGCCAACGGATGATGATGTGTCGATGCACAATTGGCTGAAGTATTACAATATTCCGATCTTAACTGTTGCAACCAAAATGGACAAAATTTCCGGCGGCAAATGGAACAAGCAGGAATCATTAATCAAGAAGACCTTACAACTTGATTCCAATGAACCGTTAATTCTATTTTCCGCGCTAACCAAAACAGGTAAGAACGATGTTTGGCGTTGGATTGAGGGGAGAATGAAACGATGAATTTTGATGAGTACCAAAAAGCAGCTAACCGTACACTAATGGGGAATGAACAAGTCCTGACAAATTGTGCCTTGGGACTGACCGGTGAATCCGGCGAAGTTGCGGACTTAATTCGTAAGTACACTTTCCAAAGTCAAAAACTTGACCATGATCAACTGGTAAAAGAGATGGGCGACGTTTTATGGTATTTATCGCAAATTTCCGAGTGGGCCGACATTCCCTTTGACGAAGTTGCCACTAAAAATATTGCACGATTGGAGAAGCGTTACCCAAGCCAATCCGGTGGGGTCAACCAAGTTAACTTATGATGCACAAAATAGATTAAGGCCAATTTACAAGCGGACGGGACAAGACGAAATGTTTTGTTCCGCCTTTTTTTGTTTCAATTATTCCTCAGTCGAACCGCTATTTGGTCGACGCTCTTTTCTGCATATTTTCGGGTATTTGGCCAAATTCTGCATAATCAGAATAATAATTCGATTAATAATGAATAAAACGCAAAAACAGTTGCATTTTATGAATATAGGTGTTAATCTCTATACATTGAATTTTTTAGAAAATAAGAGGGAATATATATGTCAGAAAACAATAAAGTAATTTTAGCGTATTCCGGTGGCTTGGACACCTCAGTTGCAATTGCCTGGTTAAAGGACAAGGGCTATGACGTTGTGGCTTGCTGTATTAATGTTGGTGAAGGCAAGGACCTTGATTTCATTAAACAAAAGGCTTTAAATGTCGGCGCTGTTAAAGCATATGTGATTGATGCTTTGGACGAATTTGCCGACAACTATGCGGCTGTCGCTTTGAAGGCCAACGCCATGTATGAAGGCTCGTACCCACTCATTTCCGCTTTATCACGTCCGCTCATTTCCAAGACGCTGGTTCAAGTTGCCCATCAAGAGCACGCCGTTGCGGTTGCCCACGGCTGTACTGGTAAAGGAAACGATCAGGTTCGTTTCGAAGTTGCCATTCATGGCTTGGATCCACAATTGGAAGTCCTCAGTCCAGTTCGTGACTGGCACTGGTCACGTGAGCAGGAAATTGAATATGCCAAGGACCACAATATTCCAATTCCAATTGATTTGGACTCACCTTACTCAATTGATGCCAATATTTGGGGCCGTGCCAACGAAGCCGGTATTTTGGAAGACCCATGGCAAAGCGCACCAGAAGATGCATTTGCAATTACCAATCCAATTGAGAATACACCAGACACGCCAACCGAAGTTGAAATCACTTTTAAAAAGGGGATTCCAACTGAGCTGAATGGCCAGAAGATGAAGTTTTCAGAAATCATCCAAGAACTAAATGAAATTGCCGGTGAAAATGGGGTCGGCCGAATTGATCATATTGAAAACCGTTTGGTTGGGATCAAATCTCGTGAAGTCTACGAAGCCCCAGCGGCAACTGTTTTGTTGAAAGCGCACAAGGAACTTGAAGACCTAACCTTTGAACGAGACCTTGCGCACTTCAAACCAACCGTTGAAAAACAATTGAGTGAGATGGTCTATAACGCCCTTTGGTTCTCGCCTCTGATGGATGCCATTCAGGCATTTATCGACAAGTCCCAGGAAGTTGTCAACGGTGTGATTAAGTTGCAGTTGTTCAAGGGCAACGTCATGGTACTGGGTCGTAAATCAGATTCGTCTCTTTATGACAAAGATTTGGCAACTTACACTTCCTCAGATTCATTTGACCAGGAAGCAGCCAAAGGGTTCATCAAATTGTGGGGACTTCCAACTCAAGTCTATCAACAAGTGGCCCTTAAAAATAAGAATTCTCAATTTGTTAAAGCCGTTACCAAATCCCAATTGAAGGATAAGGTAACCGTTCAGGAAAAAAATTCCACACATATGGGAGCTAAAAAATAAATGAGTACAAAGAAATTATGGGGCGGTCGTTTTCAGCAGCAGGCATCAGAATGGGTAGATCAATTTGGGGCTTCAATTTCGTTTGACCAACTGATGGCCGACGAAGATATTGAGGGTTCACTTGCCCATGTCAAGATGCTGGGTCACACCAAAATTTTGAAGATGGACGATGTGAATCAAATTGTTGCCGGACTCGTTGGGCTTCGTGAGGATTTACACGCCGGAAAGCTTGAATTTACGGTTGAAAATGAAGATATCCACATGAACATCGAAGCACTTTTGACCGAACGAATCGGACCGGTTGCCGGGAAGCTGCATACCGCCCGATCACGAAATGACCAGGTCGCCACTGACTTTCATTTGTATTTGAAAAACCGTCTGCCAAAAGTCATTGATGAAATCACGACTTTGCAGAAAACGCTGGTCGAGATGGCCGAAAAAAACGTCGAAACGATTATGCCGGGCTATACACATTTGCAGCACGCCCAGCCGATTTCTTACGGTCATTACCTGATGGCCTACTACCAAATGCTGAAGCGGGACAAAGAACGGTTTGTCTTTAATATGCAGCATACGGACATGTTGCCGCTGGGTGCCGCCGCTTTGGCAGGGACAACGTTTCCAATTGATCGGGAATACACCGCAAAGGAACTTGGCTTTGCCCAAGTGTATCCCAACTCACTGGACGCGGTTTCCGATCGTGATTTTGCCCTGGAGTTTTTGAGCAACAGTTCAATTTTGATGATGCACTTATCCAGATTTTGTGAAGAAATCAGTATGTGGGTAAGTCACGAATTTAAGTACCTGGAATTAAGTGACGCCTACACGACGGGCAGTTCAATTATGCCGCAAAAGAAGAACCCCGACATGGCTGAATTGATTCGTGGAAAATCCGGACGGGTGTATGGCCACCTGATTGGCCTATTGTCGACAATGAAGTCGTTACCTTTGGCCTATAATAAGGACCTCCAAGAAGACAAGGAGGGGACTTTTGACACGGTTAAGACGTTGCTGCCTGCTTTGAAAGTATTCAACGGCATGCTCAAAACAGCCAAACCAAATGTCGAGCGAATGAAGGCGGCCACCGAAAATGATTTTTCAAACGCCACTGAATTGGCTGATTATTTGGCAACCAAGGGAATTCCATTCCGAGAAGCTCATGGGATTGTTGGCCAGTTGGTTCTAAAGGGCCTAGAAACCCACCAGAACCTCCAGGACATGTCTTTGGCAGATCTCCAGGCTGCTTCTCCTAAAATTGAAGAAGACGTCTACCATGACCTTAAATCAGAGGTTGCTGTGGAACGACGTCACTCACTGGGTGGAACTGGATTTGATCAGGTGAGACTGCAGATTAAAAACGCCAAGCAAGAACTTGGTGAGTAACAAGGCTTATTTTCTAAAAAATTAATTCAAATAGTGGGACATTAAACAACTTGATCCTCAAAAATAATACCGCGACTATTCCAGAACAGAATCTGGGATTATCGTGGTATTTTTCTTTTTTGCGTTCAAACTGATCGACATAAAAAAGGATACCGACGAGTAAAGTTCACTCACCGGTATCCTCTTGGCTAATCACAGTCTGACTAAAACCATTTTTTGGTTGGCCGTTTTTCATTCTGGCGTTTTTTATCTTTGTCTTTTTTATCATGTTTCAAGAACTTGTCACGTTTTTTATCTTCTGGATCCATTTCAGCAAACTTACCGAACATCGCATCCATATCGTTTTGGCGATTGACCTTTAATGCCATTCAGATTCATCTCCTTACCCTTTTACGTCATAACTATAGCAAATCTGATGTTAAAAGTCACACTTATTGGCTAGATTATTAAAAAGCTTGTATAAATGAATGAATAATGTATAATTACGACTTATTTCAGATTTTTATTGCATAAACTATATTTTTGGTGTAATGTATTGGTTATTATAAATTTGGAAGAGGGAAACTTGATGAAGAAGAGTCTTAAAGCAATCATTCAGATAACATTGATGTTCATTGCAGTATTTACCTTTGCATCAGTCTTTGCCAACCAGGCATCGGCTGCTGATACATCGCTCCAGCGGGTTAAACAACGTGGCGAATTGATTATGGTTACCAGCCCGGATTATCCACCGTACGAATTTCAAGTGAATAAAAACGGCAAGGATCAAATTGTCGGCATGGATATTGACGTCGCTAAAAAGGTCGCCAAAGACCTCCACGTCAAGCTGGTGATTAAGAGCATGAACTTTGATTCACTGCTGGTGGCAATCCAAACCGGAAAAGCTGACATGGCCATTGGCGGGATTAACCCAACGGCTGAGCGTCGCCAAAGTGTTGATTTTTCAAAGATCTATTATTCCGGTGGCCAAAGCTTTTTAATTAACTCAAGTGATGTTAATAAATACAAGAGCGTCAAGAATTTAAGAGGGGCCAAGATTGGGGCTCAAACGGGAACCCTCCAATATGGATTAGCCCAGAAGAAAATTCCTAATGCTACCGTTAAAGGGATGGACAAGTCGACGGATCTGGTGTTGGCACTGAAAACCCATAAGATTGATGCTTTGGGAATTGAGAAGCCGAGTGCTGAAGCCTACGTTAAAAATGATCCGAGCCTAAAGATGATTCCATCAGGCTACCACCTCAACAAAAACGAGGTTGGCGCCGCAATTGCCTTTAAGAAGGGTTCAGGAAGCTTGGTTGCTGCTGTTAACAAGAGTATCGATCAGATTCAAAAACAGAAGTTGACTGATAAGTATCTGGCAAGTGCCGGTAAGTACATGAAGGTCAACACGGTCAACACCTCAATGTTTCATTACTGGAAGTACTTCGCAAAAGGGGTCGAATACACAATCTTAATTTCGATTGTGTCGACATTCTTCGGTGTATTGATTGGGGTGATCCTGGCGTTGATGCGTTTTTCCAAGCAAAAGTGGCTTCGTGGGTTGGCAATCAGTTATACCGAATTTATTCGAGGAACGCCTTTGATGGTTCAGGTATTGTTCGTTTACTTCGGAATCGGGGTGGTCATTAACATCCCGGCATTGATTTCAGGGATGATCGCCGTGTCACTGAATAGTGGTGCCTACGTTGCCGAAATTATTCGTGGCGGTATTAATTCAGTTGCCAAGGGGCAGACGGAAGCCGCTGCCAGCCTTGGGTTATCCAAACGGGATCTAATGAGATTTGTGATTTTGCCGCAAGCCTTCAAGAATATTTGGCCGGCGCTGGGAAATGAATTTATCTCGTTGATTAAGGAAAGTTCGATTGTCTCGATCATCGGGGTTACTGATTTGATTTACCAGCTCAATATCGTCCGGGCCGACACGTATCGTGGGGTCATGCCGATCTTCGTGGCAATGGTTCTCTACTTCGTCATGACCTTCGCGTTAACCCGGGTTTTGAATTACTATGAAGGGAAGATGAAACATGCAGGATAAAAAAGTAATTGAAGTGAATCATCTCAGCAAAAAATTTGGTGACAATGAAATCTTAAAAGACATTAATGGCACCGTAAAATCTGGTGAAGTGATCTGTGTCATTGGGCCATCCGGTGCCGGGAAAAGTACCTTCTTACGCTGCTTGAATTTATTGGAAAAGCCGACAGCAGGTGAAGTTAAGTTTGATGGAACCGATCTGACGCACGTTGACGAAAAACAGTTAATTAACCTACGTGAGCGGATGGGAATGGTTTTTCAAAGCTTTAACCTGTTTCCCAATATGACGGTCATTGACAATCTTAAGTTGGCCCCAATCCGAGTCAAACATATGAGTGACGCCGAAGCAGATAAAGTTGCCATGCATCTGTTAGACCGGGTGGGCCTCAAGGAAAAGGCCAACGTTTATCCCAGCAGCTTGTCAGGTGGCCAGCAGCAACGGGTCGCCATTGCTAGGGCTTTGGCGATGAACCCGGAAGTGATGCTGTTTGATGAACCAACCAGTGCGTTGGATCCGGAAATGGTCGGCGAAGTGCTCGAGGTTATGAATGAACTGGCGAAAGAGGGGATGACCATGGTTGTCGTAACTCATGAAATGGGCTTTGCAAAAGAAGTTGCGGACGAAGTTTGGTTCATGGCCGATGGCTATATTCTGGAACGAAATAAGCCGACTGAATTGTTTGATCACCCACAAAATGATCGGGCAAAGGACTTTATCGGAAAGATTATTCAAAATGTATAGTCGGGATGCAGTCACAACCGACTACTGAAGTGTTAGAAACATGAGAGATTCCCTGACAATCAAGTGTCGTGGGGATTTAAACAAGCAAATAACCGTCAACGATTTGATATCTGGTCGTTGACGGTTATTTTTGTCGTAATGCGCTGGTTTCATTACCAGAAAACCATTGTACTAAGGATTTAAAATACCATTATGATGATATCTTGCCCCATACAACAAAAATACCGGCAAGCGTTGTATATCCTTGAAGCAAACATATATTCGATGTATACTTTTTAGATGAATATCTCAAAGGAGGGAGCTTTTTGGCAAGCGACTATATTGAACATAAGCTGGCGTTACTGCCTGATATGCCTGGTTGTTATTTGATGAAAAACATCAATGGCAAGATTATTTATGTTGGGAAAGCCAAGAACCTGAAGAATCGGGTTCGATCCTACTTTAAAAGTAGCCATGATGGCAAAACTGCCCGTCTGGTTTCTGAAATTGCCGACTTTGAATATATCGTCGTTTCAAGTGATAAGGAAGCTTTCCTGCTTGAGATTACCTTAATTCAAAAGCATCGGCCATACTTTAATATCAAGTTGAAGCAGGGAAACGGCGGTTATCCATACATTAAGATTACCAATGAACGTGACCCCCAAATTAAAATCGTCAACACGTTAGTCAAGGATGGCGGTTTTTATTTCGGCCCTTATCCAAACGTTTATGCGGCGGACGAGACGGTTAACTTTTTACAAAAAGTTTATCCGCTGCGGCGCTGCAATGGATTTCAGAACCGGCCCTGCCTCTACTATCACATGGGGCAGTGTCTGGGGGCCTGCTTTAAGGTCGTCCCTGAAGAGACTTATGCCAAGCAAATTAAGCGGATAAAATCGTTTTTAAACGGCAACGTTGCCCACGCCAAACAGATGTTGACGGCACGAATGGAAAAGGCCGCCGCTAATATGGAATATGAACGGGCTGCAGAAATTCGCGATTTAATTAAGTACATTGAGATTACCGTTGAGAAGCAGAAAATTATTTCTAACGATAATACACCGCGGGATATTTTTAATTACTACATGGATAAAGGCTGGTTGTCGATTCAAGTATTCTTCATTCGCCAATCGCGATTGATGAAACGTGAGAAGCGGCTGTTTCCAATCATTGATGATCCCGAAGAGGAAATGGTGAGTTTCATTTCCCAATTTTATAAACAAAAAAATCAAATTCTTCCTAAAGAAATTTTGGTGCCGAAATCACTGCCGACCGATGTGATTAGTCATGTGGTCGAGGATGTCCCCGTTAGAACCCCTCAGAGAGGCCAGAAGCGCGATCTATTGGAGATGGCGGGTAAGAATGCCCAAGTGGTCTTGGAAGAAAAATTCAGGCTGTTAGAGCTTGATGAGAGCAAGACCACCGGTGCAATGAAAGAATTGACCGATGCTATGGGGATTGCACCCGGACACAAGATTGAAGCCTTTGACCATTCCCATATTCAGGGTGCGGACTTGGTTTCTGCGATGGTCGTATTCGTGGACGGCCAACCAAACAAAAATTTGTATCGAAAGTATAAATTAAAGACGGTCGATCATGCCGATGAAGCCGCCAGCACTAAGGAAGTTATTCGACGACGTTATACCCGCTTGTTGAAGGAACACGCCGAGATGCCGGATTTAATTTTAATGGACGGCGGCGTTATTCAAATGAATGCGGTCAAGGATGTTTTAGTCAATGAGTTGGGATTGGATATTCCAGTCGGTGGGATGGTCAAAAATACCCATCACCAAACCGCTGATTTGCTTTATGGCGATAACGATACGCCGCTGCAATTGGATCCGAAGAGTCAGGGATTTTATTTGCTTCAGCGGATTCAAGACGAGGTCCATCGATTCGCCATCACTTATCACCACAAGGTGCACACTAAAAACTCATTGAGTTCGAGATTGGATTCCATTTCGGGGGTCGGTCCGAAGACACGAAATAAATTGCTGCGTAAATTTGGTTCTTTGAAGAAAATTTCCAATGCGTCGGTTGAGGATATTCGCAAGCTGGGAGTTCCGGAAACGGTTGCCCAGACGATCAAATTCTCATTAAGTAAAATTGATGAAGAACGTAAAGTCACAAATTATCAGGATAAGAAGCTGACGCACTGATTATCTGTGGGAGACACTGGGATGATCAGATTATTTTGACCTAGTGTCAGAAACTCGGTATACTGCTAGAGTACTGGACACGTAACTAACGACTTAGGAATAATTTGAAATGGTGATAAGATGTTTGTTGATCAAGTTAAAATTGATGTAAAAGCTGGAAATGGTGGTAACGGGATGGTTGCCTTCCGGCGAGAAAAGTATGTTCCAAACGGCGGTCCTGCCGGCGGCGATGGTGGCCGTGGCGGGAACGTGATTTTTAAGGTGGACTCAGGCATGAATACCTTAATGGACTTTCGTTATCATCGAAAGTTTAAAGCCAAGAATGGCGGTAATGGTGCGAACAAATCAATGACGGGCCGCAGTGCCGAAGACTTGGTGATTCCAGTTCCAGAGGGAACAACTGTGACCAACACAGAGACGGGTCAAGTCATTGGTGATCTAACCAAGCCTGATCAGGAGTTGGTCGTGGCCAAAGCCGGTCGCGGGGGACGAGGAAATATTCATTTTGCCAGTCCTACCAACCCGGCGCCAGAAATTGCTGAAAACGGTGAGCCCGGACAGGAAATCTCGCTGAGTTTGGAACTCAAAGTTCTTGCGGATGTTGGGTTGGTTGGGTTTCCATCAGCCGGGAAATCAACTTTACTGTCCGTTATTACCAGTGCCAAGCCGAAAATTGCAGGATACCATTTCACCACCCTGGTTCCTAACTTGGGGATGGTCCGATTAGATGACGGCCGTGATTTTGCTGTGGCCGATTTGCCTGGATTGGTTGAAGGTGCGTCAAATGGCGTTGGATTGGGATTCCAATTCCTCCGTCACGTTGAACGGACCCGAGTTATTCTTCACCTGGTTGACATGTCGGGTGTTGAGGGCCGTGATCCGTTTGAAGATTATTTGGCGATTAATAAAGAATTGAGTCAGTATGATGAACGGATTTTAAACCGACCACAAATCATTGTTGCAACTAAAATGGATTTGCCTGATTCGGAAGCCAACTTGGCCGATTTTAAGCAAAAATTAGCGAAGCAGGCTCAAACCGGCCAAACCGTTCCTGAAATCTTTCCAATTTCTTCAGTTACCCATACCGGGCTGACTGATTTGATTCGAAAGACGGCCGATTTACTGGATACAACCAGCCTGGCAGATATGGAAGAGCCGGAAGACACAACCAAATCATACGATTACGAGCCAGCTGACACGAGTGATTTCAAGATCAGTTATGATAAGGAATATGAATCATGGGTTATTTCCGGTGATAAAATTGAGCGGTTGTTTAAGATGACCGACACAGAGCATGATCAAAGCATGCTCCGATTTGCAAGACAAATGCACGGAATGGGAATTGACGACGCGCTTCGCAAAGCGGGCGCCAAGGATGGGGATACGGTTTCAATCCTTGATTTCTCATTCACGTATGTTGAGTAATCAACAATATTGGGGAACATAATACACATATAGGGTAGGGAATATTTCAATGCAACAAGTTCAAACAAACAAACTAGGAAAACGCCTGAAAAACAGTCGATATATATCCGGTTTTGATGGAATTCGGGCACTTGCAGTCGTCGGTGTCATTATCTATCATTTGTTGCCTTACAAGCTGCAAGGTGGTTATCTCGGGGTGCCAACTTTTTTTGCCGTCTCGGGATATCTGATTACGGATCTTTTGTTGCAGGAATGGGAGCAAAACGGCCGGATTGATTTCTGGGGGTTCTACGCCCGAAGACTCAAAAGACTTTACCCTGCTCTCGTGTTCATGCTGGTGGGAACCGGCACGTACATAACGTTATTTCAGCGTTCGCTATTAACAAATCTGCGGTCGATTATTACGACCAATATGTTGTATGTCTATAACTGGTGGGAGATTGCCCACGGACAAAGTTATTTTGATCGTTTTAACGGCGAATCACCGTTTACACATCTATGGTCGCTTTCAATTGAAGGCCAGTATTATTTGATCTGGCCGCTGCTTTTGATCGCGCTGGTATTAATTGTCAAAAAACGACGATCGATCGCAAACATTTTATTGGTGTTTGCAATTTTATCAGGCCTGCTGATGGGGTTCTTGTACACCGGCCCAGATACATTAAATCGGGTTTATTACGGAACTGACACGCGGATGTTCTCAATTATTTTTGGTGCGATGCTGGCAGTCATCTGGCCGTCAACCCACCTCAAGAAAAAGGTTACGAATCGGTCTCGGTGGACGTTGAATATCATTGGGATCGTCTCAATTGCAGTCATGGCCTTCCTGTATTTTGAATTATCCGGTCAAAACACCTTCACCTATCGGGGTGGGATGTTTATTATGGCGATTGCATCAACGACCTTAATCGCAGCGTGTGCCCACCCGGGAGCTGATGTGAACAGGTGGCTAACGAACCCAGTCTTTTCTTGGATGGGAACGCGAAGCTATGGGATTTATTTATATCAATTCCCGGTCATGATTTTTTATGAAATCAAAGTTCAAGACATCGCGGCGCATCCGTTGATCAATGCTTTAGTCGAAATTGCGTTGATTATGGTCATTAGTGAACTGTCGTATCGCTATATTGAACGACCACTTCGACACTATCGATACAAGAATCTCGGTCGATCGATTTATGAATTTGTACAACGGGACTCCGAGTATGGTTGGAAGCGGTTATGGCTAATTCCAGCATTACTCTTAATTGGGATTTCCGTGTATGGGAGTGCCATTTCGCCGACTAAAGATCCGAAAAATGTCTTGCAGGAAAATATTGCCAAAAACGAGAGCACGGCAAATGCGCATAACAAAGCAGCTCTGGCTAAGCAAAAGAAGGCTAAGAAACTTTCTGCCAATGACAAACGAATGAAAAAGCTGCTTAAGAAGAAACTAACGGTTAAGCAGTATAAGATTGCCAAGCATTATGGGTTGACGAAGCGTCAGTATCTGACCGTTTACCAGCAGCCGTTAACGGCAATCGGTGACTCTATTTTGGCTGACAACAGTCATGATCTTCAAAATGTCTTCACTAATGCTTACGTTTCGGCTGCCGTTGGCCGGCAAATCTGGCAGGCGGGGGATGTTCTTACCCAATTGAAGCGTAAGGGGGACTTGGCACCAAATGTTTTGATCAATCTGGGAACAAATTCGCCAATGACGCCTGAGCAAATTAATTCCGTTCTCAAATCAATTGGCAAGGATCATCAAGTCTTTTGGGTAACAACCCACGTGCCAACGAGAAATTGGGAAACTGAAGTTAATCGCACGATTCGTAAGGCTGCCAAGCGTCATTCCAATGTTCATATTATTGATTGGCACGCATATAGTAATCATCAAAATGATTGGTTCTGGAACGATAATGTTCATCCGAACCCAAGAGGAAACGTGCACTATACACATTTAATTGCAACGTCGATTTACAACTACATCAACCAAAAAAAATAAGAGATTTGACTCGTCTTGCTCGTGTGAGCAAATGAGTCAAATCTCTTTTCTAATTAGTTCAAATGAACGATCAAAGTCGAATTGGGCGCGCTTGCGACCTTTTCTTGTTGGGTGTTGTAAATTGGTCCGAATTTGATCGATAACTTAGTTGCTGGATGAGCTGCGTAGTCATGCAAATAGCCGGTCATGGCAAAGCTAACGGCTCTGTCAGCACCAATCTTGTTGCCGGCAGAAGAGTCGGTTAATTGATTTTGCGTTGTTAAGATTTGTCCCTGATTGGTTTTGACGTAATCAACACCGTTGAGGGCAATTTTGAAATCATGATGATTGGTCACTGTATAGTTAAGGACAAACGTGTAATAGGTGTCTGGAATTTCTTGCAGATTCAAGACTTGTTTGGCAGCGGCTTTGGCCTCGGGTGTCTTTGCTGTATTTTTGATAACCCGGACTTGATTAATTTTATAATTGACGTTGCCGGATTTAATGTGGATCGGTTGGTTGATGACGTCCGCAAGCTGTTGGCGGGTACCAAACCGATCAAAGGTAAATTGATGCTTTTTACTCAAATCGCCATTCTTAACGTAATTGGCACTTTTTTGGATTTGCTTTGGAACCTTATATTGATAATTGCTTAGTGACTGACTGGTACTACTGGCAGATGAGCTTGAACTGTCGTTTGACATATCAGCACTTAACGATTTCTTTTCATTTGCCTGGTTACTTTTGCTGCCGCCACAGCCAGTCAATCCAACCGCCAGCAGCGCAGTGAATAATAGTAAAAGTCCTTTGATTTTCATAATTCTATCCCCTAGTAAAATACGATTGATTTATTAACAATTCTAAACCCAAAAACCAACTGGTGGTTGTTTGAAGTCCGCAAATCGGTTGTAATGGGGAGTTGGCGTGTTCTAGCCATAAACTGATCTAGTGTTATTGTAGCAAATTCCCCGTGTGATTGGGATGTTTTGCCCAACAATAAGGAATCTTTATCAATTGTTAATTCATTGACTGGTAAAAAATGTTTTCCCGCAGCAATTAAAATTGTCAGCTTGGGATTTAGTGTCCCGCTTGCCCGATAAAACTCATCCAAATTCATGCTCCAAACTCCCTCCTAGTGATTATTTTACCGAAATTATGATACAATTGAAAAGTGATTTTAGGGAAGTGACGCGATTTTTAATAATGGATTTCGAATGTCATTTTCCTTCAACTCGATTTTATAAATTAAGGAAACGATAATAATGCAGATTGAATTTTTAGGTACTGGAGCAGGTTCTCCCGGGAAATTTCGGAACGTTTCAAGCTTGGCGCTTAGATTGCTTGACGAAATTAACTCGGTATGGTTATTTGATGTTGGTGAGGGCACACAACATCAAATTTTACGATCAACGATTCGTCCTCGTAAAATCGAAAAAATATTTATCAGCCATCTTCACGGCGACCATATTTTTGGCTTGCCGGGTCTGTTAAGTAGCCGTTCGTTTCAGGGTGGCAATACCCCACTGGACATTTACGGGCCCCAAGGAATTAAGGAATACGTCAACGTCAGCTTAAAGATTTCAGAGAGCCGACTATCCTATCAGATTAATTTTCATGAATTGCCCAAGGGCACTGACGGTAAGATTTTTGAGGATAGTAAATTTACGGTGTACGCCGCTCCTTTGGAACATCGTATCACAAGCTTTGGCTATCGTGTCGTTGAACACGATCATCCAGGTGAGTTGATGGTTGATAAATTGACTGAGCTGCACATTCCATCCGGACCAGTTTACGGCAAGCTTAAAATGGGTCAGACCGTCACTTTGGATGATGGCCGGGTCATTGACGGCACTCAGATGATTGGGCCGGCTCAACCCGGAAGAATTGTGACAATCATCGGGGACACGCGAAAGACCGAAAATGCCCTTAAATTAGCTCAAAATGCGGACGCATTAGTTCATGAAAGTACCTTCGGCAAGGGTGAAAATAAGCTTGCAAGAAATTATTTCCATTCAACCAATATGCAGGCCGCACAGATTGCCAAACAAGCCGGTGCTAAACTATTGCTGTTAAATCATATTTCGGCACGGTACACCGGTAAAATGGCCCATGAGCTTGAAAAGCAGGCTCAGACTGTGTTTCACAACACAAAAGTCGTTAAAGACTTTGATGTGATTGACATACCTTTTGAAAAAAACAACTAGGTATTTGTGAGGGGGGATTCACAAATGAAAAAACAAGTCGGCACCATTATCAGTATCGTCTTAGTCATTATCATTGCTGTGTTCGCATTGATGAATTTTGAATCCGTGGCAGTCAATTTTGGCTTTACGTCCGTCAAAATGCCGTTAGTGCTCTTGATATTAATTTGTCTGCTGATCGGTGCGCTCATCATTTTCCTGTTTTCGTCCACTCAAAATGTTAAGAAAAATCGCCAATTCAAGCAATTGGCTTCCGAAAGTCAACAGAAACAAGACGAGTTACAGGACCAAATCAAACAGCTGACGATTAATTTAAAATCACTGGAGACCCGTCTGAAGAATTCTTATGGTAAACAGGAAATCGGAACGCGTGACCAACAGATCAGTGATTTAGAAGACGAAATTGCGAAACTAACAGAAAAGTTATCATCTCAAAAGTAAGGTAGAGTGTTTAATGATCAATTCGAAGTATGACTGGCAATTTCATGAAGTAAACGACACCACACAGGTCGATCAACTGGCAAAAGATGCCGGAATCGACCCGTTTATTGCGACAATGCTTGTTCAACGGGGTGTTAAAACGGCTGACGAGGCGGAGACATTTATGAATCCAACGGTCAGCTCTTTTCATGACCCCTTTTTAATGCATGATATGAAAAAAGGTGTTGATCGGATTTCACAAGCAGTGGAAAGCGGTGAGCACATCACCGTTTATGGTGATTATGACGCCGACGGTATTACCAGCACGACGATTATGTATGAAACATTGAGTGACCTGGGAGCAGATGTTGACTATTACATTCCCAATCGTTTTTCCGAGGGCTATGGGCCAAATGTTGCCGCATTTCAATCAATTATCGATAAGGGCACTTCGTTGATTGTGACCGTGGATAACGGGGTGGCTGGGAACGATGCAATTGCAGCAGCCAATCAGTTAAAATGCGACGTTGTGGTAACAGATCATCACTCCTTGCCCGAAGTTTTACCGGATGCTTTTGCCATTATTCATCCACGGGTAAAAGACGCTGATGGGAATGCCTATCCGTTTGGTGATTTATGTGGTGCCGGCGTTGCTTTTAAAGTTGCCCAGGCACTAATGGATGATGTTCCATCTGATTTGCTGGACATAGCTGCGATCGGAACTGTGGCCGACATTGTTTCACTGAGAGATGAGAATCGGGCCATCGTCAAATTTGGCGTTCAAGCGATTAAGAATAGTCAGCGCCCTGGGCTAATCGCACTCATTAAGGAAGCTGGGATTGATCTTTCAAAATTTGACGAACAGGATATTGGCTTTGGGATTGCCCCACGGTTGAACTCACTCGGTCGAATTAAAGATGCGACAGTTGGTGTTGAACTGCTATCGACATTTGACGAGGATCGAGCTTCCGAATTGGCTAAATTTGCCAATCAGCAAAACGATTTGCGAAAGTCGCTCGTGGATCAGTTTTATAGTGAAGCGGTGGCGTCGGTCGAATCCTCTGGTGATATTAAAAATCGGTCGACTCTGGTGGTTGTCGGCGAGAACTGGCACCAGGGCGTTTTGGGCATTGTTGCCAGCCGCCTGGTTGATAAGTATCAGCGACCAACTCTCGTAATGACGGGGGCTGATGGCAGCGATGAGGTCAAGGGCTCCGGTCGAAGTGTTGACAGTTTTGATCTGTTTCAGGCAATTGATCCGATTCGCAGCCAGACGGTTGGATTTGGTGGTCACCACTCAGCGGTTGGTTTAACGATTAAGCAGGATAAAATTGGTGTATTAAAGGATCAGCTGGAAGCGGCCGCCAAGCAACAGCATTTGGATTTGTCAGTTAAACCGCAGCTGGAAATTTCAGCGGTCTTACCGGTTTCAAAGGCCACTACGGATCTATGTGATCAGTTGAAAGCTTTAGCACCGTTTGGTCAGGATAATCCCAAACCAATTTTTAAGCTCAAGTACGACCGTCTTTCAGACATCAAAACGTTGGGCAAGACCAAAGACCACCTTAAATTTTCGTTGGTCGCCGGGCAAAACCGCTTAACTGCGATTGCCTTTGGTAAGGGTGAATTTGCTTCAGAATTGGAGCAGGGTGCATCTCAATTGGAAGTCGTCGGTGAGGTTGGAGAGAACACCTGGAATAATCATACGACCGTTCAGCTCATGGTTGACGACATGCGGGAAGCATTGCCACCAGTTGTGGATCGGCGAACCAGACAATTACATCAGCAGATGTTTGCCAATTCTGGAACGTACGTGTTTTTCCATGAGAAAGTTCGAGACCAGTTAAAGCACTATTTATCAGCGGAATCTCAAGCGGTGATGTATGATCAAAATGAGCTTAAAACACTTGATCAGGGCAAAGTTTACATTGTCGACTGCCCGGATTCTACGGCTGATCTGGTCAAGGTCTTAGGCGTTATTCATCCACAGACGACAATTCTTTATTTGTACAAAAAACAGTTAGTCTCAAAAATAGGGATGCCAGATCGACATTCTTATGCTAAACTATTTAGGTTCATTAAAGAGCATGCAAATATCAATATTGCAACGCAGTTAAAACAAATTTCAGAACACTTGCACCTATCAGCTCGAACAATTATTTTTATGGTTCAGGTTTTCTTGGAACTGGATTTTATCACCATTCAGGATCGGATTATTAATCTCAATCCCAATTATGCTGCGCGCGATTTAAAGTCGGCACCCAGTTATCACTTGAGGGAAGAACAATTGCTCACTGAGAAAAAGTTACTGGTCTCTGATACGCATGAGTTTGTTCAATTCGTTAAGGACAGTTTGGGTGTTTGATGAAAGGAAGAAAGACTATGTCAATCGATTTTTCAAAATATATTGCTTCATATCCGGACTTTCCGGAACCCGGAATCTTGTTTAGAGATATTTCACCATTGCTTGAAAACGGTGAGGTTTACCGTGCTGCCACCGATAAAATTGTTGATTTTGCCAGAGAACGCAATGTCGAAATGATTGTTGGCCCTGAAGCCCGTGGATTTATCGTCGGCTGTCCGGTTGCCTATAAACTTGGAGTTGGATTTTCACCAGCTCGGAAGAAAAATAAGCTGCCAGGAGAAACTATTGAAGAGAGTTACGGACTGGAATACGGCAAATCGTCTCTCTATTTGCGTACGAACGCAGTTAAACCCGGTCAAAGGGTTTTGGTCACGGATGACCTTTTAGCCACTGGTGGGACCATTGATGCAACAATTCGACTGGTTGAAAAGCTGGGCGGAATTGTTGTTGGGACCGCATTTTTGATTGAATTGTCTGATCTCAAAGGTCGTGAGAAAGTAAAGGACTACGATTTCTTTACTTTGCTGAAATATTAATGTTAAAGCTCATTTGCGTCTATCAACGCGAACGAGCTTTTTTTATTATCCAAAATGGCTCAGCTGTGACGCGGTCATCGTTGACAATAAAAAAAGTTCCACCGACAAATGTCGATGGAACCCTCACTGTTATTAAGGTGAGTACAGGATTTGAACCTGCGCGCCGGTATTAGCCGGTTCGCCGGATTTCGAGTCCGGTGCATTACCACTCTGCCAACTCACCACAACAGATTTTATTATATCAATTGTTATTCTGAATGTAAATTAGGTTTACTTGGAAGATGCAAATTTTGTCTTAAGGTAACCAATCACAGCAGGGAGCAAGGAGATTGCGACAATTCCGATGATCACCATTGAGAAGTTGTCCTTAACAACCGGAATGTTACCGAAGTAGTAGCCGGCACCACAACAAATTGCGACCCAGCTGAAACAGGCAAATAGATTATATTTAATAAATCGGTTGTATGGAAAGTCACTCGTTGCCGCAACAAATGGGATTAAGGTCCGGATAATTGGGATGAATCGACCAAAGAAGATTGCCATGGCCCCATATTTGTTAAAAAATTCGCGGGCTTTTGCCAGGTCCTTTTCTTTTATAAATTTGCCTAGCACTCGATGCCGGGGAATGATTTCGCCAAACTTGTTTCCAAAGAAGAAGTTCAGTGAATCTCCGCCAATCGAAGCGGCAAGAAAGATGACGACAAATATTCCGATGTTTAATCCGTAGGTGGCGTTAGCAGATAATGCAGCCGCTGCGAATAATAACGAGTCGCCAGGGAGAAATGGGAAGATAACCGCTCCGGTTTCGATAAAGATGATCGCAAATAGGATTAAGTATGTTGAGCTTCCAAAAGTATTAACAATGTTAATCAAGTGGTCATCAATGTGTAATATAAAATCGATAAGGGTACTCAAGAAATCATTCCTTTCAAAATTTATAGTTGATTGTACCAAATTTCTTTACAAAATATCGCGTTCTTTTAGGGCCTTTACCAAAAAATAAGCTTTGTTGTGTATTTACGGCATTCACGATACAATTGTTAACAGTTTAAAAAAGGGATGATCAGATGAACCTAAAGGTAGGAATGAAGGTTTCGGGAGTGGTAACCGGAATTCAGCCTTACGGCGTTTTTGTCGATATAGGTGAACACCAACAGGGGTTGATCCATATATCGGAATGCCATTCGGGCTATGTGGCTGACATTTATCGGTTATTTAAAGTAGGTCAGCCGGTTAACGCACTCATTATTGATATTGATGAGTATTCTGGCAAGATCAGTTTGTCGACGAGAACAACCTCGGTTAATTATTCGGTCCTTCTCCACGCCAGGGGATTTAAGCCAAGGAAGATTCATTATTGGACCAATTATCAGCTTAGTTTGGGATTTAAGTCGATTGCGCGGAGCAAAAAGCAGTGGTTAAGCGATGCGAGAATCTTTTTTGAATGATTTGAAAGAAAGTCCTTGACCTGGGTATCACAAATTGGTAAAATATTTTTCGTTGTCAAATATCCAAACAAGTTTCTATGCGCTTCGAATTTTAAAAATTCAGCAAAAAACAACTTGATTTAAAATGGAAAATCTGATAATATTAAATAGTTGTCAAAAGCGAGAAACAAGCGCTTACGACAACATGTAGACCTTTGAAAACTGAACAAAATTTTCGACAAACAAATGTGCAGGGCGCTTCGATTTTTAATCGGAGCCAAACATT